>Ga0233437_1001906_pt1 | contig 34822 bp, 35 predicted proteins | sample SI_122_August201_FD_182714 | JGI IMG/M metagenome (GOLD analysis project Ga0233437, IMG submission 182714) | Seawater microbial communities from Saanich Inlet, British Columbia, Canada - SI_122_August2016_200_MG | ecosystem: Environmental > Aquatic > Marine > Inlet | place: Canada: British... | reverse complement strand
TATACAAAGCCAAATTCATCGTGAGATGAGGACGGAAAGCCACGGGTCTTAATATTCCCCGTTGAACCTCTTTTGAAGTATCTTGCTTCTGAAAGATAGCCGGGCTGCCGATTGTGACATCGTATCCGTCACATTTACGGTAGTTCGGCTTTTGTGTGTTTTTGTTAAGGAAAATAATCATGAAAGTAGATAAGGATTTCCCGCTTTTTTGTTTCGGCTGGGTTCGGCAATCTTGACAGGCAAGGCAGAAATGATTTTCGGCTGCAGCGAAGGAGACGGAGTTAGCGATAACGCAGACATAACAGGCATCACTTAGGCTATCGAAGTCGTTGAGGTGATGATTATTCCATCTGATGGACCTGAATGGGTGGAACTATACAACCTGTGAACTGGAATGAAATGGTGTTCTGCATTTCATATCCATATAAAATCAAAAGATTTCATGAAACCGTAGCATTTCAAAGAATCAATTGATCCAACAAATAGGGGGTGGTCTATGTTAAGGAAAAGGATGATATGGGCGATGGCGATTGTTTTTTTATTTCCTGTCTCTGGTTATGCTGACACTGTTACGGTGCCTGACTTTAAGTCACCTCAAGAATGCCGAGACTGGGTTCATGATTATGAAGAGCAATTGCAGTTGGATATCAGTATCGACTACGATCGAAAATTTGATATTTGGCTCAGTGATTTTTCCAAGTCCTGGTGTGGGGGGGGGACATCCATAACTTGCTTTGACGATGACTGCATTCGTATAACGTGTGTCGATGGAAATGTATCGGAACCGTGCGGAGGTGGCTGTGCCATGGTTGGCGACCCGCTTTTTGAGGACGTCTGGACGATGGCGGAGCGCAATTTGCGTGATGCGATCGATTTATACGAAAAGAAGTTAGAGATGTTACCTTCATACTTTTATGGGAAAGAATGGGAATATCGCAAAGGAACGGATTATCAAAAAGGGACGAGCCTAATACTGATGCACGACGATTATCAGCCATGTGCCACATTGAATGCCGAAAATTCCCGTCTCCATATTCCATGTCTAAAAGATGGCGGCAAGCTTTATTGGAAAGAGTGGGATCAAATTGGTCTTTGGAAGTTTGAAATAAGCAATGTTGGTGCAGGCTTCGTAGTACGGGGTTACGAAGATTACTGTGCCACTTATACGGCCTCAACCGGCATCATTCACATCCCCTGTGTCAAAATTGGGGATAAATCGTATTGGGCGGACTTCGAGGTGATGAACACTGATCCCATACAGATTCAATTAAAAAATCATGGAGTGAATTGATTGGTCTAACCCCAATGATGCCATAGCCCTTGTTCATGTGAAGACAATCATTTTGGCAATAAGAGTAAGAAGCCCTGGCGGTACATCACATCATTTTATAGATGCTGAACCGGTCAGCATAGCAGGCTTAAATGCAAATCCATTAACCGAGAAACCTAACCTTCTAAATGAAAGGAGCACGCGCATGACAAAGACGGACGTCAAATCGAGATCAACCATTGCAGGTATTATGATATTATTAATGCTAGGCGTCGTAGGCATTGCGAATGCGGGACAGCCGCACCTAGAGTTATATGCCGGGGACTGGATCTGCGCAGCATCGACAGACAGTGACAAAAGCGTTGAGGTTGATGGCAAGAATATATCAAAGATCACGATAACAACAGATGGTAAGACGTATGGCACTAACATTTATCTGCCGAGGGAAATCACGCCGTTCTGGGACGAGGATGATTGGGATGGTAAAGTGGAAAATACGAACGTGGACGCCATCTTATTTAAATACACAATTCAAGCGTTAGTACACGCCGTACCGATGACATGGGACTGGGAGACGTTCTGCTTCGGACAACTGAAAGACCAAAAGTATGGTTACTTGGAGCTCGAATGCATGTCAAAAGTTACATTAAACCAAACAGATACATACGGTTATCAGATGCACTGCAAACGAGCCTCACAGCATCCGGATTAAGCGTTGTCCCATTTGTTCCCAAAACCCGCCCCAACCCATCTTACCCAGTGTCTTGCGTACTTCCCGAGCCGGGTGGAACCCAAAAGTTCCCCCGGCCCTTGCGTATAAAACCGGGTCGCACGTTCAACGAAATTATTCAGGATCTTTTGGGCGATGCCAAGCCCTTCAGATAATCCAAGAAATTGACCCCTCGGTCGGTTTTTGCTATCAAGGGCTGACGGAAAGATGCCTATACAAAACATCTGTTTGAAATGACTCGTAAAAAATGAATGATTGATCTGTTAGTCTTGCATGAATTTGGCGAATGTGCTATGAGGGTTCGTGCACGCTATGTTGCGATTCTGTTTATGTTGTATCTGGTTCTTTCAATTTTGTTCTCTCAAAAACGATGTAGCCCACTTCTGAGGTGGGAGGTATATTTTCTTTGCCTGTTCGCAAGAAATCCTTGCCGTACCATACTGGTTGTACTTCTCCCGGTGTGGCCTTTTATCCGGATATAACTCGTAAAAGGGAGGAGGCAGTCTGAGAGATCGAATGAAGAAATATTGGGTCGCGGTAGGTTGCTTTTCCTGTTTTGCTCTGTTCACATGGAGTGTGGCCCTGGCTGACTATCCTGCTCCGGTATTCAAAGCGTCGGGGCTATACTCGGAGGAATCAGGGACCCGTTTTTGGGCATTCATAACCGGACCCAGCCCGGAGGATGTGGTATCCTTTACGGTCACAGGGCCTTCAGGAACTTTTAATCTACAGACATCCTTATCCTTTAGACAACTGGGGTTGATGTACTTTCATGGGGAAGAATCTATTTTGGTAGACGGCAGTTACACATTCCTCGTGACGGATGGTTTGGGACGGACGGCCACGGTGGTCAAGAATTTTGCCTATGATGGCACTGTTCCTCAAATAGACCCATCTTCCAGGAGTCCCCAAAACGGCGCCTATGTGGAGACCACTACTCCGACTTTGAGCTTTGACCCTGTTATGGACAGCGATGTCTATTACCAGGTATTTATTGAAGATTATACCTCCAAAGCGGTCTGGTATAGCAGCCCACACACCCAAAAAACCTCATTTACGGTCCCAGAGGGGCTCCTCCAGCCCAATACCCCCTACTGGTGGGTAGCCAGGGTCTGGGATAGGGTTACCGACGCACAGAACCGCACAACGTCTGAGCGCCGGTATTTTTTCACCGGCACAAAGGGCTTTTTAGACATCACGAACAATTATGTCATTTCCTTTCCCGTGGCCGGAAATATTGGAAACTGGCTTGGGGTGGCAAATACCGCCATCGCCAGGTGGGATATCGATTCCCTCCGGGTAACCGGCCCCGATTCAACCGTATACGATTTAAGCCGGACCGAGGCCAGATTCTATACGCCTGCCCTCTATTACACAATTGCCTCTACATCCACCCCGATTCTCGATGGAACTTACAGATTTGAAATTCAGGACGATGAAGGCAATACTGCCGCGGCAACACAAACTTACGCCTATGACCCTGTACCGGCGGTTTCCGAGGAATCACGGAGCCCTGCTGACAACGCCTATTTTGATACAAACAGACCGACCTTTAGCTGGTCACCGGTAGAAGGAGAGGATATCTACTACTACCAGCTCCGTATTCATGACTACAGCCAAAGAATCAAATGGTACACTTCCGAGCGAAGCATTGAGACCTCTGTCACCATCCCCGAGGGGGTTGATCTTCCCAGCGGCTCGTCGTATAAATGGCAGGTCTTGGTGTGGAATGCAGCAGAGAACAACCTCAACTTATCGTCTCTACGCGCCTTTACCATTTCAGCTTCAGCGCCCACTGCCGCCACTGACCCTGCAAGTTCTGTGACCACCACCTCTGCCACCTTGAATGGTACGGTCAACCCCAACGGAGCCGGTATGACGTATTACTTTGAGTACGGACGCTACTCAGATTACAGTTCCTCCACTCCGGTCCAGAGTTTAGGTTCCGGGGCCAATGACGTGTCCGTAAGCGCCGTCATAACCGATCTGATTGCCGGCACGATCATCCATTATCGAATTGTGAGTACCAATTACGCTGGAACAAGCTATGGAGATGATGTCACTTTTTGGGCGAGTGGTGGTTCTGGTTCATCAGGCGGTTGCTTTATAAATAGCGTTAGAAATCACTGAATTTCTCCATAGCCCGCTTCAACTGCCCCTATAAAAGTCAATTTTGCCTGCCTCTGGAATCTTATAAGGCCGGGAAGCAATGACTTGAGAACCCATTGTTCAATCTTTTCCATGGCGCTACGGTCTGGAAGATAGGAAGATATGAGCCTGACAAACTACGAGAAAAACGAGTTGGGACCAAACGGCCTCTGTCCTGTTACCGGGTTGCCTATCCTTCAGAAATCTGAATGGACGGATGTGGATTTTGGTAAAGATTTTAGGATGACCCTCAGGATGGTGGGTAGCAGCATCCTACATAGCAGACCTTCCGGGTATGCAACAATGCATGATGCGGAACATGCTCTGGAACTAACCGCCAAAGTGGTCGCCGAAGCCATTGGCGGAGGCACCCCTTATGTCCAGATAGAGGACTATCTAAATCTCCGCAGTGCCTCTTTTGCAGGTCGAAGGTATTTTATCGACAACATGCAAAAACGCGAGCAACTCAAAAGCCTGATCTTTTGCGGGGCCACACCGATTTTAAAAATGGGTATCAAGCTGGGGCAGCGATTCAGCAAGGTTATGACCAAGGTAGAGCTGGTTGATGAATATGCGGAAGCCGTAAAACTCGCCCATGAAGTCCTATCGGAAAACAAAGCCAGTGCAGTTAATTTTACCGAACAGATCCCTACCCAACTCCCCGTTAGATCTCAAAAGCTTATAACCCGTGATGACTGGCTTGTTCAACTCGATGGCTACACGGCACGATACGAGTTAATAGACGATAATATCGCCCATATCATTTCAGTCGGATCCCTGGAAGAAAAGCATGTTCCTCCCTTGTTTGAGGCATTGGATCAGTTATTCATTCAGATGAGGTTGTTCGGTCCTCCTATTTATTGGGTCAATGACGTAATAAAACTAAGGGGTGTCACCCGGAAGGCGCGGAAGCTTTTCATTGCCAGTATAACGAAATGGTACGAGAACCACCCTTTTCATGCCTTAACCTTCTATGGGACCGATAGGCTTTTCCGTGCCGCAGTCAATCTGACCAGACCCTTCGTGCCTTTTCGGGTTCAACTGGTCAAGGATTTAGACAGCGCCTTGAGGCTGATTTCGGAAGAAAAGGACGGAAACAAGGAGCCCGTGCCACGGCCGGAAGTCGCTGTTATATCTGCGCCATCTTCCACGGCAGACCAAACGTCGCAATACATTGATGAACTGCTCTATTTTATCGGAAACATCAACTGGGAGGCAGACGGCCACAACGATGATTTTATGGAGAGGGGATCATCACACCCGTTAGGGCCTGTCTTTGACGCCATATCCCTTATCAAGATGGACATTGACCAGCTATTCCACGAGAGAAAGAGGACTGGGGAAGAAAAAGAGCGACTGGAAGCCCAACTCCAACAAGCCAGTAAGATGGAGGCTATTGCCACCCTGGCTGGTGGCGTTGCCCATGAATTCAACAATGCTTTGATGGGGATTGTGGGGAACATCGAACTGCTTAAAATGGATTTACCGGAAGATGAAAGGCGAGATAAATATTTTGAGAGAATGAAGCTTTCCGGCCATCGAATGTCCCGTTTGACCGACCAATTGCTGGCCTATGCACAAGGCGGGAAATACCAACCAAAGAACACCAAATTAGATGATTTCGTGATAGAAACACTACCGATCCTGCAACATGACCTCAGCCCCGAAGTCAGGTTGGAAACGCATTTTCAAAAAGATCTCTCATATATTAAGGCCGACTATGCTCAGATGCAGATGGTCTTGTCTGCCATATTGGCCAATTCAAATGAGGCCATAGAAGATGAGGGGTTTATCAGAATAACTGCCAATAATGAAGATGTTAACGAGGATCTCGCAAAACAGTATCCCGGTTTTAAACCTGGCTTCTATGTCTCTCTCACTATCGAGGATGATGGTAAGGGTATGGATGAGGAAACAAGAAGCGGGATATTTGAACCCTTTTTCACAACAAAGTTTCTGGGTCGTGGCATGGGAATGGCCGCTGTGTATGGAATTGTCAAGAATCATGGTGGTTGGGTCTATTTGAATTCTGAACCAGGCAAAGGCACCGTGGTTCAAATTTACTTTCCCGCCATTGAGATCGAGGTGGAAAAGCCAAAAAAAGCCAAAGTTGAAGTGGCTACAGGAAGCGGCACAATATTGATGATTGAAGATGAAGATGTGGTTATTGAAGTTGTCCAGGTGATGTTAGAGATGTTAGGTTACCGGGTTATGGTAGCCAAGACCGGAAAGGATGCCATCCATATAACCGAAACCTTTGATGGACAGATTGACCTTGCTCTGCTGGATATAAAACTGCCTGATATGGAGGGCGGAAAGGTCTATCCTCTTGTCATGGAAGCCCGCCCAAATCTTAAGGTGATTGTTTTCAGTGGTTATTCAATTGATGGTCCTGCCCGAGCAATCTTAGATGCGGGTGCCCAGGGTTTTATTCATAAGCCGTTTTCGCTTGCCACATTGTCGGAGAAACTGAAGGAGGTCTTGGGGGGGGGGATAACCCATAAAATCAGTCCAATTTCCCTGAAAGTTGGATGCTGATAACCTATGAAACATCCGTTTGATTTCATGGGCATGGGTTCCCTTCGGACCCTCTAGCACAAGTCCCTTTTCCACCAACTGTAAAAAACCCTTGCACTGCCAACAGGGTAAGCATTATCATCACCGGAATATCCTATAATAATAACGGTCTGATAACAGAGGAAGGAGAGCACAATGGCCGATCTTAAGATTCGGGTGTTTAAAAATGCTGAAGCTGAGCCGGAGACAACCGTTACTATCCCCGGTGGCATCCTCAAGGTCGCGCGCAAGTTAATCCCGAAGCAGGCAGTTGCGGCCCTTCAAGACAAAGGAATTGATGTTGATGAGCTAATCAACCTCTCCATGAACCCAGAGGTTAAAGGGACCATTGTCGTAATTGAGGAGCACAACAAGAACGAGAAAGTTGAAATTGCATTAGAGTAACATCGGTAAGCCCCTGCCCGGGGATTATCCTTAGCCGGGTTATAAAATCCGTATGGAATGACCTCAATCAGAGGATAACATGGATATCAGCCACAGCAACCCCATATCTTGACTCCAGGATTTGGGGTTTTTTATTTCGAGGGGGATTTGTTTTTTCGGAGATATGAAAACCATGGCAAAGAGAAGCCGGCGAACCATACCGATGGGTGATATGCCCGGGACCGTTGATGAAGCTGTAGACAAGCTGATCTCAGAATTGCCGTTGAAGTTCAGATCAACGATTGCCAAAATGGATAGATGGGAGCTACCCGCCCTGCATGTTACCCTGGGGCCGGGTATCAGGGAGAGGTACGGATTTTGGAGAGGGAACGAAGCATTGATGGAATCATGTCGAGTTATGAGTGGGAAAGATAGATTTGATATCGCCATAGGTTCAGCGATGATCATTGATGCGATGTGGGCACGGTTGAGACGGACCCATGCCATCAGAGCAGTGAAATAAGCAGGAATCTGTACGGGTATAAGGAAAAAAATGATTGGTGCTATTACCGGGGATATAATCGGGTCAATCTACGAACATCGGCCCATTAAGATCAAAGGTTTCCCGCTCTTTGGTCAGGACTGCCGTTTCACTGATGATACGGTTCTTACGGTCGCAATCGCAGATGCTATTCTGAACAACCGACCCTATGACGAGTCCCTGCGAAATATCGGCGGACGTTACCTCCAGGCAGGATATGGCAGGTCATTTTTTCGTTGGCTGATTGCCGAAGATTCACAACCGTACAACAGTTGGGGAAACGGTTCTGCCATGCGGGTCAGTCCGGTTGGCTTCGCATTTTCCTCAGAGGAAGATGTCTTGTTGCAGGCAAAAATGACTGCAGCGGTTACTCACAACCACCCAGAGGGCGTCAAGGGAGCTCAAGCCACTGCGCTAGCCATTTTTCAGGCCAGGGTGGGCTTTGGAAAGGAACAGATCCGAACACGCATTGCTGAAGAATTCAACTACGACCTTAATCGCACGGTGGATGAGATCCGCCCGACTTATTCATTCGATATCTCGTGTCAAGGGACGGTACCCGAGGCGATAATTGCCTTTCTTGATTCTGTTTCCTATGAAGATGCCATCCGCAACGCTGTTTCACTTGGGGGCGACAGCGATACCCTGGCCTGTATCACGGGCGGGATAGCCGAGGCGTTTTATGGTGGCGTCCCGGATGATATTCGGAACCAAACGTTGGATCGGTTGCCAACTGAATTTTGTGAGATCGTTGATGATTTCTGTCGGCAGCATGGATAGCAGAAGGTTTAAGTTTTCCAAAACCAAAATATTCAAGAGGAGATATGAGAAAGAGGCATCTTATTCTGAGGGTAATTGTAATCGCAGCGGGTCTGTTTCTGTCAGGATGCAGCAACGATGGCGGATCTGCTGCTCCTGATCGACATTAACCTGTCATTTGGCAATGACTGGGCAGCGGGACCTGTCAGGGGCGGTTATTTCAGCCGATTATGATTTCATCCAACGACCGTTTGGGCACATGGTGGACATTCTCATCGTCACGCCAGTATTTGATGTCTCCATCAGACCCCACGGTATCTATCACGACCGTTTCCTTTGGTTTACCAAGGGCCAGAGCAAGCAGTATGTTATAACGAGGGGGTATATTCAGATCACCCCTGAGCCCCTCCTTGTTGATCGTGGCAATCATACAGCCACCAAACCCCCTCGAAGCGGCACCCAGAATAATGGTTTGGGCCGATATCCCGTGGTCCCAGGCAACCGATTTGCTTATCTCGGTGTCTCCCAGCAGAATTATATAGGCGGATGGTCTCTCACCCTCTTCCGGACCCGGCCAGTCTTTGAGATAAGCGGCCCAAACAAGATGCTGAAAGATCAGTCCATTTTTTTCGGGGTCAGCCGAAAGTATATATTTTAGTGGTTGCAGATTGCCCCCTGATGGAGAGTACCTCGCAAGATCCACAAGTTCTCTCAGTGTATCCATTCCTATGGCGGTTTCCTGATAAAACCTCCTGTAACTTCTGCTTTTTCGTACCATATCATCAATCATCTTACCCTCCTTATTTTGGTAAGAATTTGTTTTCTAAGGAAAAAATCATACCGAAATGTTCCTTGGGCGTCAAGGGAAAAGACGCCACAACCCACTACCGAGCGTATACCCGCCACATTTTTAATAACATCCCTTTGTATCGACCTCTTTCCTTTTTTGCCGGCGCAAGCATCGGGAGGGCCGTGCGTGTCAGTCCCTCACTGCGGTGCCCGGAATTCCTCCTTGGAGCAGCGGTTGTTGCAGAAAAACCGAAACTAAGAGCGCCCAGGAGCAACATTGGGATTTTGACCTTTAGTTTTTGGTTGTTTGTGCCGTTATATATATCAAGGACCAATCCAACGAAAGGCCAAAAATTATGAAGATCGATCCCAATCAGGAAATTCTGAAAAGTGCCTATACTGACAAAACCATCAGGCCTGATAAACCGGCAGACAAAGAATTTGGCGCCATGCTCAAGGACGCCATTAATAAAGAACCTTCAAAGATAAGCTCTGAAAAAGTGAAACCACAGATGGTAAACAACATTCCCAATATTCAGCTAAATCTTCTTTTCGCCGTTCAAGATAACCCAATCGCTGAACGAACTGAAAACTTCCTCAACATCCTTGAACAATACCGGAACAAGCTACTCGACCCCCAGTCGTCCTTAAGAGACATCCATCCGTTAATTCAAAGAATGGAAACTGAACAAGAAGCCCTGGCCCCTGTTTTAAACTCACTTCCACCTGGAGATGGCCTTAAAGATATTTTAAACGATGCTCTGGTCACGTCTTCTCTGGAGGTTATAAAATTCAACCGAGGTGATTATGTTGATTCTTGATATGCTGATTTTGCTGATTGTTATTTCTTGCTTATATTTTGTTGTTCAATCGTTTGGTATAGGCCGTTGTCTGGTGCCTGTATCCCTTCCAATTCTCCCAGTGTCTTTTTCTCTTCATGGAAACCCACCAAAAAGACCTTACCGTTATAAAAGCCTCTAAGTGTATCCCTTATTTGATTGTTATGATTAACAATTCCGGGGACAGTATGTCTATTTCTTGACTCAGGCACAAGAACAGACAACATCCGCGGGCATGCGCGAACGGGTGGCCCACCGGGCGATGTGCGTTTTGCGTCCCGCCTGGAACACTTCCCCGGCAGGAGGTCGAGACCCCGAAAGAAAACCAAAGAAGCGTGGTAATCTATATCCTGTCCCCGGAATTCGAGAATCAAATTGAAAGGATCAGAACCGACGTCTCTAAGACACGCCTCAGTATTCTCTACTATACCATTGTTGGTAACTGCATTATGATGTCCAAGCAGAACATCAAACTGCTGGAGATTTTCAATGAATCCTTCAAATTTGATAAGCAATTATCAAACTCATACTATAAAATCGACAGCCAATAGGGCTTCCCCGAAGGGCGGATCTACACTTGGCTCCCACCCGCATCCAAAACCTTCCGGACAGTCTCTGCCATAGCCCGTTTTGTGATAGGCTTCCCAATAAATGCTCTGATTCCCATTTCCATTGCCTTCTTTTCTGAGATCAGTTTGCTGTGTCCGGTGCACAGGACTATGGGGATATCAGGCCGGATTTTCATGAGTTCCAGGGCTAATTTATCCCCTGTCATCTTGGGCATGGTCATATCGGTAATCACCAGATCAAATCTATCGGGTTCTGACCGGAACAGCGCTAGGGCTTCGGTGCTGCTTTTTTGGGGAACCACTTCATACCCCAATTGTTCTAACAATTGGCTCCCTATCTCTACCAGGATCTCCTCATCATCAATGAATAGAATACGCTCGCTTCCGGTAGGGAGGGGTTCTAAAGACTGCTTTTCCGCCCTTTCCTCCTCCAAAATGATGGGTAGATACACGTGAAAGGTGGTTCCCTTCCTCATTTCACTATAAACAGTGATTGTGCCCCCATGGGCTTTGACAATGCCTTGGGCTACAGACAACCCCAATCCTGTTCCCTCGCCCGTATCTTTGGTGGTGAAGTAGGGATCAAAGATTCGCTCCATGATCTCAGCGGTCATTCCGTGGCCGGTGTCACTGACCGTCAGTCTAAGGTAAGAACCGGCATCCAGCTGTAAATGCTTTGAAGCCGAAAGGTCATCCAGTTCCACGTTGGCAAGGGTAACTTCAAGCACACCGCCATGCTCCTGCATGGCATAGCCTGCGTTGGTGGCAAGATTCATAATCACCTGATGCATCTGAGTGGGATCTGCATTAACAACACCTGAGTCGTTGGCCAGATTTTCTCGGATTTCAATGGTTGTGGGGAGTGTGGCTCTAAGCAAGTTAAGGGCCTCTTTGGCAATATGTCTGATCTGTACAGGCTTTTGTTTCCGTTTGTGCCGGCGGCTTAGGGTCAGGATCTGTTTAATCAGATCTGCTGCCCGGTCGCTTGATTTTATTATCTTATCCAGGTAAGCAATGACGTTTCTGCCTTCAGGCGCCTTCATCTTTGCCAGCTCCGCATACCCCATAATCCCTCCAAGGATGTTGTTGAAGTCATGGGCGATGCCACCTGCTAAAGTGCCGACGGCCTCCATCTTCTGGGCCTGCTGGAGCTGGGCTTCAAGACGTTTGGACTCAGAGATGTCGTTTACGGTTACGATATGTCCTTTGACGGGGTCATGGGGGTCTAGGGGACATGCTCGGAGATAGCAATCAATGACTGTCCCATCTTTTCTCATCAATCGTGTTTCTACTTCGTTGGATCCGGATTCCGTAACAGAAGGGAAAAGCGCCCGGCCAGCCCGTTCATATTCCTCGTCATCGGGGTAAAAAGCCCTTGCGTCTTGCCCGATCAGAGAATCCTCGTCATGATTAAGCATCTGGAAGAAAGCCTTGTTGCCCCAATTTGTCGTTCTGTTGATGGATAAAACGATCCCAATAGGAGAAGCTCTTAGAATTGCCCTCATTTTTTCTTCGCTCTCTCGCAATGCCCGGGTTCTCTCCTTCACCATTTCTTCCAGCAGATCCTTTTGATTTCGCAACTTATCTTCTGCTCTCTTGATTCGCAACGCTGTCTTGACCTGTGCAATCAGCAAATATTCATCAATGGGTTTGGCCAGAAAGGCATCTGCGCCGGTCTCAAGACCCTTAATAAGGTCTTCGGATTCTGTCTTGATTGCCGAAATCATAATAACAGGGATGTGCTTTGTTTGTTCAATCTCCTTCAATCTGTTGCATACTTCATACCCATCCATTTCCGGCATTTTGATATCCAGCAAAATGGTATCAGGTGATTCGGCCTTCGCTTTTTCAATCCCTTCCCGGCCTGATTGCGCGGTCAACACATGACAGTCCGCCATGAGGTTCTTTAATATGGCGGACAGGGTGATGAGGTTGTCTTGTTTGTCGTCAATGAGCAATAATTTTGGCATGACTATTTCCTCAGGTGGTTTTCAATTGTTTCCATCAGTTTTTCCGGATCAACGGGCTTGGAAACATAATCGTCACATCCTGCTTGAATGGTCTTTTCCCTGTCTCCCTTCATGGCACGGGCAGTGAGCGCAATAACCGGGATATGCATGGTGTCCTTTCTCCCTTTAAGCTTTCTCACCACTGTAAAACCGGCCATCTTGGGTAGGGGCATATCGAGAAGAATCAGGTCGGGCGGCTCTGAAAGCGCCATATTGAACCCTTCTTCTCCATCTGTTGTTTCCAGTATGTTATAGGCGCCTTTTAAAATGGCCTTTATGGTTGTCATGTTGTCCGGGTTGTCTTCAACCACCAGGATGGTGGGAGTCCCATCTACCCTCTTCGTTTCAGCGGGTTTCGATTTTCGAGTTGGAGGTTGCGGGGTGCTGGTTGTGGGTTTTACCGCTGAAAGCGGGATTGCTGATTCTCCTCCAAGCATCAACCGGGTCCTGAACAACAGCCCTTCCCGGTCCACGTCCCCCTTTTGGATAAGCTGCTGAATGTTATTGGCGGTTAACTTTTTAAGGTCTCCGGGCGTCAGATCCTTGGCCGTCAGAACCAGGACCGGAATCATGGCCGTTGTGTTACTGCTGCGGAGCTTTTCCAGTACTTCAAAACCATCCATCCGGGGCATCATCAGGTCCAGGATGATGCCGTTCGGGATGGCTTGCGTCATATACTCAAGTGCCTCCTGGCCGCCATTGGCTACATCCACAACATACCCGTCATTTTCAAGGATGGTTTTGACCTGGATCACCGCGGCTTCATTGTCTTCCACCAATAATATTCTGCGAGGGGCGGGCCTGTCTATTTTGTGTATTTCGCCGATTAACAGGTCCCTGTTCACGGGTTCGGTGACGGCAAAGCGTACTGATACGGGAATCAGACCCGTCCATTTCACGGGCAGGATCAACGTAAATGTGGAGCCCTTTCCGAGAGTGCTTTGCACTGTCAGCTCTCCGCCCAACAGCCCGGCGGCCCTGTGGGCGATGGCCAGCCCAAGCCCTGTTCCTTCATAGGACCTGGATGACGTGCCGTCAACCTGTCTGAATTCTTGAAATATGTGAGGCAGGTCCTTTGCTGAGATCCCGATCCCGGTGTCTGCAACCCGGATATGAACCTTTTTTCCATCACTGCGGGATGAAACCGTCACGTTTCCCTGGTCTGTAAATTTGAGCGCATTCCCCATAAGGTTCTGGAGGATCTGGTGCACCCTGATTTCATCGCTTTCAATCTGGGGGAGATTATCAGGGATCTCCTGGTTCATATGGATCCCCTTTTCTTCCGCAACAGGCTCTAACCTTTCCATAATTGTTTCAATGGTTGAGGTGACCGAGAATGATTTCGGGGTTACGTCCATCCGTCCCGCCTCTATCTTAGAGAGATCAAGGATGTTATTAATCAGTGACAGAAGGTTTTGACCGTTCCGCTGGATGATCTCAAGATAATTCAGCTCTTCTTCAGAGAGTTTATCTTTCGCTTGCATTAAGAGGACCCGGGAAAGGGCCATGACCGAGTTGAGGGGGGTCCGGAGTTCGTGGCTCATATTGGATAGAAACTCGCTTTTGAGCCGGTTGGCCTCTTCAACCTGCTCTCTCTGAGCCTCCAATTCCACATTCTGTTCCGTTAACTCCTCTGATTGTTGCTGGAGTTCTTGGGTCTGGGACTGTAGTTCCTCTGACTGGGCCCCTAACTCTTCCTTGTCTCTTTGTGTTAATTCCAGCAATTCCACAATCTGCTTTTTCTGGGTAGCGGTGTAAAGGGCAATGGAAACGATATCGGCAGCAATGTTTAGAAACTCTATTTTATGCGAGGCTATCTCTTCAAAAGAGGCGACCTCCAATATTCCGTATGGTTTATTATCGTAAAGCAGTGGCACGGCGTAGATGCTCTTGGGAGGCTCACTGACAGTGCCGGTGTTCACCATGGCCTCTTCTCTGGTTATGCCTTTGAGGAGAATAGGTTTTTTTTCAATAGCGACTTGACCTACAATCCCTTCTCCAAATTCAAATTCGCTGGAAAAGTGCTCACCCTCAACAAAGGCATACGATGCTTTCAATTCACACAAAGAACGTTCGTCGTCACAGATATAAAAGGCTCCGGTACACGCCTCCACATATCTCGAAATAAAATTGATGCTCTTGGTAGGCAGGTCGTTATACGAAATGTCGCCGGACAACTCTTCACTGATTTGTGTCTGGCCGCCCTTTAGCCAGAACTGGCTCTGCAATCTATCGATCACTCTATTGAAATGTTGGGCCATCTCCGTGATCTCGTTATTTCCGGTAAGTTTTGCTTTGAGGAGGTTGCCGGTTGTGGTGATTTCAGACATCGTACCCTCTAAACCAGACACATTGGAAGTAATGCTTTTTATGAAAAAATAGGCGATGAGAAACGACAAGAGAGACACCAGGCCAACAAAGATGACCGTGTTCCTCAAGACCCGTTGTTGTACCTCTTTTGCACTCCCCATGAACCCGTCGGCCTTGTTTATGGCATAAGCGGTCAGTTCCACCATTTGTCTTTCCAGGTTAAAGACGTAATCTGCCCCTTTCCCCCTGGTTATACGGTTGGCAGCTTCTTTTTTCCCTTGTAAAACAAGCTGTTCCACCTCTACCCGGATCGGCTTCCAACCCGCAAACAGCTCTATGGTCTCTTGAACCAGTTTTTTACCTTCTTTTCCCAAAATCTGCATTTTTACGATATCAAGATTCTGGTAAACAATTTTTTCTTCATTTACAACTGCTTGGATAGCCAGGCCTAATTCTATCTCGGTCTTGGACATGGACACATCTTTCATGCCCCTGTGCATCCTGATGACGCCCGCCTTTGCTTTTAGTGCGGCATTTGAGACTTGGAGTGGGTGCTCATACAATGTAGAGGTCAATTCTCCCAATGCATTCATTTGAATTATTGAAAAACCAGCAAAAAGAATAAAAAGAACAAGTGTAAACGCGAATGAAAACATCATTCTGTTCTTGATACTTATTTTGTTCAGCATGTCCATGAGTACTCCTCCCAGTGATTGCAATACAGAAATATATGCCGTATGGGTTTTATCTTTTCTGATAGATATGGCAACACTCACTCACCTTTCTAAAACGGTTCCTGTATTTCTCTGTGGGGATCTCTGCCCTTCCCAACACCAGATAGCCACCCCTGGCAAGCGCCCGATGGAGCTTTTCAAACATAATTCCCTGATTTTCTTGGGAAAAGTATATTAGCACGTTTTTGCAGAAAGTCACGTCAAACTCGCCAAACACGCTTTCAGGGGGCGCATAACTTCTTTTATCTAGAATATCATAGGGAGAAAAAGCCACCATCTTTTGTATTTTTTGGCTCAGTTGGAAGCGTTTCCCCTGGCCTTCAAAATATCGTTTTAACAGCCTGTACTTGATATTTTTGATGCTCGCATAGGGATAAATAGCTTTTTTTGCCCTTTTAAGGGCCCTTTCATCGATGTCTGTGGCAAAGATGTTGACGCTTAGTTTGAGCTTTTCCTTTCTTTGAAGCTCCTGAATCAATATGGCCATGGAATAGGGTTCTTCACCGGTTGCGCAACCGGCCGACCAGATCCGCAGGGAAGGATCTTGACCGCTCAACTTGTCAGAGACAATGGCCGGGAGTATTTTGTCGGCTATATAATCGAAGGCAAGGGTGTTTCGGAAAAACCTGCTGACATTGATGGTCAGTACATCCACGAGGTTGTCGAGCTCATGGGGGTGTTGTTTCAGGTATTCAAGGTATTCAGGGATATCGGTGCATTTTGTGGGCGGCAATCTTTGCCCCATCCGGCGCTCGACCATGGATGGGCGGTAACCGGAGAAGTCAAAGCCTCTCTCTTTGTTCAGGTAATTTAAAACCCGCTTTAGATCGCTATTCATTGGAACCAAACCCGGATATCCCCTTTTCAATCGCAGAGCGCCCTGAAGTTACAGTAATCGCAGAGCCTGCTCTTTTTGAGGGTAAAGAGTGCTTTATCCTTGGGAATATTTTTCTGGACGTCCTGACAGAATTTATTCATATGAGCTGTTTCTTTTCTGATCTGTCTGGCGAATGCCTCGATATCAGAGGAATTTACGGTGATATCGTTTTCTTTGTAATGAGGATGCAGGTAGGCGACGATGGGAGAAATTTTAGCGGGATCCTTTTCAAAATGATAGGTGGCCCAGGCAGCATACCCCACCATTTGCTTGCGATGTTTTTTGGGGTCGGGCTTACCGGTTTTCCAATCCATGATAAAGAGTCGATCCTTTACCGGAAACAGGAAATCCACCTTGCAGTAGGCCTTCATGCCTCCGATTCGGGTTTCCCCGTATCCGGGGGGTTCAATGAGCCATTCATCTTTCTTGGGCACTGCAAAATCAGTCAACCAGGTCAGCCGGTCACTGTTTAGAAAATTTTCAAGGGAGATTCGGACCTTTTCGAAAACCCTTTCGGTGCCAACGGACTTCATGCGGCTGTAATAAACTTCCTGAAAGGTTTTGGATTGAACATACGCCTGGGTCGTTTTCCTGGCGTAATCATAAAAACGGGCCTTGTCGATATCTTTTGCTGTTATCTTGAGCCTTTCAAGGAGCGTTTTGTTGATGTCGTGAACGATGTTTCCGACTTCCAGGGGAATGGAGGTCATTTTTTTTAACGCAAGGATTTTCTTGACGGGGTATTCGGGGTGGTATTTGGCGTAGTAGTTGTAATAATATTGACGCTTGCAGGTTTCAAACAGGTTGTACCGGCTGACCGACCAGCCCAGTTTAGGGGTGAAAACAAATTTTTTCATGGGGTCGTGCCGCCTTTTTCTTTACGGTTTGGGGGTAGGTGAAGCATTCTGCCCGGTTGATTTGTGATGTGCCTGAATCATCCTTTTGGTTTCGTTGATTCTTTTGGTAATTTTGATGGAGCGGGGGCAGACCCTGGTGCATTCAAAGTGATTTTGGCAGGGCCATACGCCGTCGCGTGCATCGAGCGCCGGCAGACGTTCTTTGAAACCTCGGTCCCGGCTGTCCGCCAGAAATCGAAAGGCCTGGATAACCGCTGAAGGTCCCAGAAATGCCGGGTTCTCTTCCAGGACAGGGCAGGCGGAAAAACAGGCGGAACAGAGAATGCAGTTGGTGGCATCGTCAAAAGCCATCCGTTCTTCCGGGGATTGCCGCCATTCACGTTCCTCAGGTAATGCTTCGTTGATGAGAAAGGGTTTAACCGAACGATAGCGTTTAAAAAACCCCGTCTGGTCTACAATCAGATCCCGCTGCACCGGAAGATGCCGAAGCGGTTCAATCAGAATGGTTTCTTCCCCTTTCGGGGCCACATCTCGTACCAGGGTCTTACAGGCGAGACGATCTTTACCGTTGATGCGCATGGCGTCTGATCCGCAGACCCCGTGGGCACAGCTCTTTCGAAACCCCAGTGTCCCGTCCTGAAATCGTTTGATGCGTATGAGGGCATCCAGGATTCGCTCATTGGGTTCCGCTTCCACAAGAAAGTCCTGGTAACGGGGTTCATTCTCGGTTTCTGGGTTGAACCGTTTGATTCTGAGGGTGATGTCCATAAAATTTTCCTCAATATTGGCGGGGTTTTGGGGTCCAGATGGAAACATCCACATCCTTGTAAGCGAGTCTTACAGCTCCTTTTTCTAAAAAAGCCAGGGTATGCTTCAGCCAGTTGGGATCATCGCGATCCGGATAATCTTCTCTTGAATGAGCCCCCCGGCTTTCCTGACGGTTGAGGGCTGAAATTGCCGTGACCCATGACAAGTCCAGCAGGTTCCCCAGTTCGATGAGTTCCAGTAGATCCGTGTTGAAAGAACTGCCCCGGTCCTGGGCCCGCACCAACCTGTATTGGTCCCGAAGGTCTTCAATCTCTTTAACGGACCGTGCCATATCTGTTTCATTGCGGTAGATGCCAATGTTTTCCATCATGGTGGTTTGCATCTCATCCAGGATGCGGCCCCCATGGGGGCCTTCCTTCTTTTCCGTCAGGCGGCTGATCCACTTTTGAGCAAAATCAGCCGCATCGGCCGGAACAGGCGCCGGGTCCGCATGGCCTACGTAGTCGGCCATGTGCTGACCCGCCCGCCGTCCGAAGACCACCAGGTCCAGCAGGCTGTTGGTGCCCAGGCGATTGGCACCGTGAACGGATACGCACGCGCATTCGCCGACCGCATAAAGTCCTTCTATCCGTGTGCCTTGGTTGTCAGCCACGACCCTGCCGTGAACGTCCGTGGGAATGCCGCCCATGCCATAATGGGCCGTGGGCAGAACAGGGATGGCGCTTTCCGCGGGATCGATCCCCAGGTACGTCTGACAGAAATCGGTAATGTCCGGCAGTTTGCTTTGAAGGGTTTCTTTTCCCAGATGTGTGGCATCCAGGTGCACGTAGTCGTCGATTTTGCGGTCCCCGCGAATGCCTGCGCCGGCCCTGATTTCCGTCATGATGGCCCGGGACACCATGTCACGGGGCGCCAGGTCCAGGAGTGTTGGAGCGTACCGGGCCATGAACTGCTCTTCCTGGTTGTTCCTTAAGATGCCCCCTTCACCGCGGACCGCTTCTGAGATGAGGATCCCCAAACCTTTGATGCCGGTGGGGTGAAACTGGAAAAACTCCATGTCCTGAAGGGGAATGCCCCGCCGGGCGCAGATAGCCGGGCCGTCCCCCGTGTTGGCGTAGGCATTGGAGGTGATTTTGAACATGCGGCCGAACCCACCCGTGGCAAACAGTACGGTTTTGGCCCCAAAGATATGAATTTCTCCGGTTGACACTTCAAGGGCCACCACACCGGCGCATTGCTTGCCATTCAACACCAGGTCCAGAACCTGGTACTCGTCATAAAAAGAGACCCCGTTCTTGATGCATTGCTGATACAGAGTTTGCAGGATCATGTGTCCGGTGCGGTCGGCCGCATAACAGGCCCTGCGCACGGGCGCCTCACCGAAATTACGGGTGTGTCCCCCGAACCGGCGTTGATCGATGCGACCGTCCGGGGTGCGGTTGAAGGGGAGCCCCCGGTTTTCAAGATCATAGACCGCCTGCACCGCTTCTTCGGCCATGAGCATGGCCGCCTGCTGGTCCACCAGGTAATCACCCCCCTTGACCGTGTCAAAAGCGTGCCATCGGGGTTCGTCTTCTTCCACGTTGCCAAGCGCCGCACTGATGCCCCCCTGGGCTGCCCCCGTGTGGCTGCGGACCGGGTACACTTTGGAAAGGACAGCGGTTTTTGCCTGGCCGCTCACTTCGAGTGCTGCGTAGAGACCGGAGCCGCCCGAGCCTACAATGATGGCGTCAAATGTGTGTTTCAAAGGAACCTCCTTTAATGCATATGGTTTTCCAGCCATTGTTCCATATGGCCCAGGACCTGATCCCGTTCCGGTTCGTTGAATATCTCGTGATACAACCCGTCATACATTTTAAGGGTTTTGTCAGGCGACTGAACCGTTTCGAAAAGCATCTGCGCCCCCGCCGGGTCCACCAGCTTGTCAGCGCCACCCTGGAGCAGCAGAATCGGCAGGGTAATCCGAGCCGCCTCCTGGGGAATACGCTGCATGGCTTTGAGGATCTCCGCCGCCAGTCGGGCCGTTGTCTTTCCAGTGTAGACAAGGGGGTCTTCCACATAAGCCCTTACGACTGATGGATCACGGCTCACCCCGTTCGCATCCAGGCCGATCAGTCCGATTTTTGGCATTACCACCGAAAACACTTTTCCGGCCAGTATGGTGGCCGATGAAATGCTGTCCGGCACTTTGACGGCCCCTGCGCCGGAAAGGACTGCTCCTGCAAAATCTTTCTGACGGTGGGTCAGGAAAACGGCGCTCACCAAACTTCCCATGCTGTGTCCCACCAGGAAGAGGGGCGCTTCAGGGTGCAGGGTTCGAACTTTTTCAAGGAAAGTGGACAGGGTTCGGGTGTAATCTTCAAAGCGGTTCACGTACACTCTTTTGCCATGGGATTTCCCGTGACCCGGGAAATCAAATGCGTATATCCCGTAACCCAAAGGGACAAACCGATCGACCACATTCATGTAACGACCACAGTGTTCGGCAAGTCCGTGAACCACCAGCAGCACCGCTTTCAAATCACCTTCGGGAAGCCAGCATTGATAGTAGATATGTTCATCACTGTTTTCGTTCAAAAACCCTTCTTCATGCTTCATATCGCCTTCTCCATTTTCTGAGATTTGATCTTTGATTAGAACGTATTAAAGTGAAACCTCAAGCAGCATCACAATCCTCTTTGACGCTCACCTTGGATTATCGGTTTTCGGAAAGGTTTTGTAAATGGATAATAACGCTCAGCTTAATCAGAAAACACCGGATGTGGCGGTAACGAAAACAGAGGCTTCCACACAGAAACTGAATGATCTCATCCAATTTGCCTGTCGATCGGGCCGGTTACCATGAAAAATCCATATCATGGCTGCGGGTCCGGCGATGGTGGGTTGATTTTTCCAACATCTGACCAAGGCAATTCCGTATTTTAATTATTCGAAAAAAGCTTGACACCAAGTTCTTTCGAATGTTATGAGTTCTCAAAATCTGTTAGGTGCTTCTAACTTAATTAAGGTGTTCCCCATGGATAAGGCAAAGACAAACATATCGACGGAAAAGCCCCTGACCTCTGTCATGGAAGATTATCTGGAAGCAATTTTCGAACTGGATAAAGAAAAAAAAGTGATCAGGGTTAAGGATATCGCCAAACGGCTGGAGGTCAAAATGCCCTCGGTGACCAGCATGCTCAAGAATTTGAGCAAGCGGGGGCTTGTTCACTACGAGAAGTACGAGTATGTGGAACTGACCGGTAAGGGCGCTGAAGTAGGGAGTGAGATGGACCGAAGGCACAGGATTCTGCGAAGGTTTTTGATCGATATCTTGAATATTGATTTGAATATCGCCGATGGAGAGGCCTGTATGATGGAACATGTCCTCAGCGCTGAAACCCTCGACAGCATGACGGACTTTATGGCGTTTATTCAGGCTTGCCCCCGGGTCGGTGAGAACTGGCTGGTACGTTTCGAAGAATTTCGACGCGAGCCGTGGAGTTCGGAGAAGTGCGTTAAACAAGCGGAACAATTCTCCTGCGAGTTCGTGGAACGGTTGACATCCCTGAAGCAGGACGGTTCTTTTCAGGAGGAGGATTTTCAAAAGCCCTCATAGGATCGATGGTGTTGAACATGGCGCTGAATTATCAGCCGGGCAGCTTTGCCGTAGGGGTATGGCTGTTTTTTTTGGGCTTTGAATTAGTAGCATCTAACATGGTTTCGAAGCGATATAACTGTTAGGAGATGCTTACACATCGCTAAGCGCAAAACATTGAACGGGAGGTTTAAGATATGCGAAGAATAAATATGCGGCAGATGGCAGTAGATCAGCCCGGTACGATTGTCAGAGTAAAGGCGTCAGCCTTTTTATTCGCGGAAAGAATGTTGAGGAAGATATTCACCAAGTCATGGAAGCCGCGGATCAGGCCGTATACAAAGCGAAAAGCCACGGCGGGAACAACGTTGTGGTGGCGGATCGGGAAGGGGCTGACGGGAAACAGCCATGGTTGCTGAATCAGAAAAAAAACAATGCCATATGGAATTAGCACTTGACAAGAGAGAAAGCCTAATCTATCTTACTTAGACGTGGCTAACTTAACAATGCCGGCTTAACATCTGTAGCAAAGGAGATACTTATGACACGTTCAAAATACAAAAATGAAACAGCGATTCTCGAAACAGCGAATAATATTTCTGTAATTGACAATGGATTTGATAAATTTTACCGAACTATTTATTTTCTTGGAAAACTATGGGTTAATCGAAAGTCGAAGAGCTATCTTTAATCGCTTCTGACTTTATCCGATGTTTTAAGAGAAGCGATTGATACAGGTAAGGGAACTTCCAAAAAATAATCTACGCATCCTGTTTGCCCTTTTGCCCGTCTTCTACGTTGTGATAACAGGCACATAGCTCACTATGCACCTGCCATCACGCCTTGATGACGAACAAAAGCTCTGCACGATATGCGTATATTATTTTCTTCCAGTTCCCTAAGAAGATTGAATTTTGTTTGAAACGGAGAAACATTTACAATGAGAAAAAAACAGAAAAGGAAGTGGGTGGAATACGCGTTGATCGGCGCAATGGGCGGAATGGCGGCAAGCGGTTTTTCTGGGTCCAAACCGATTCACATCGGAGCGTCCCTCGCTTTTTCCGGTTTAACCTTGTTGCACTATCGTTTTTATAGGCCGATGAAATGGGCATTTAATTCAAAAGGATAATCCTTTGGCAAATCACCGCTGTTTTTTCTTACGGCAAGAGGAAATCATTATGAAAATAAAGAAAACGGTAAAGGCCCTTTCCTCTCCCATTGCCTCCATTGGCGCGGAAATTATGGTAGGGATTATCAGTGGTCTGATCACTGATTATTTAGCCCGAAAAACCTCCAAACAGAGAAAAGTTGCAATAACGGAATAAAACAAGGTGAATTACAGGGGCGTAAAACTGAAACGCTGAAAAAGTGGGAACGATTTTCAGGCCGTCCAGGCATAGCCATTTCCCCTTCATGTTGGGTTGCTGCATCCGCAGTCACCACGCCGCAAGATCACAGCGGAATGGGGATCACCAGAAATGCAGCTTTGAACACGGACGAAAAACGTCCCTGACCCAGATGACGCGAAACGGCCTGCGGGCTCAGGAAGACTCTCAAGAGTCCGGCTACCAAAATTCCGAACAGCATGTATATGGATGCTTCCTGGAGCAGGTTACAGGATTCCTGTGTGATCTCGATGACAATGTGCATTTCAAAATAACGCCCTGATTATTCCGCATTTTCCTGATGGTACCTAAACGAAACGGGTTGGTCCTTTCGGCCCATATGGTATCCGGAGGATTTGAATGTGCATTCCAGCTGGTTGACTATTGGGAAAAGTACCGAACCAGGGCTCGCTTTCTGCCTGTGACACGCTGGTATTTTTCATTGGGGTACCCCAATGCGATAACGGCATAGGCCGACTCATCTTCAGGCATGCCGATCCCTTTGAGGATACGTTTATCCCTTTTCATGGCTTCAATGGCAAACCCGATAAGACAGGTTCCCAAACCTAAAACGTGGGCGGAAAGCAGTATGTTCTGGGTGGCCAGAAGGGCATCCTCGGCTGGGCACGAGGCCTCTTTTTTGCTCCCCACCACAATGGCGGCCGGCGCCCCGTGAAAAAGCAGGTCCTTGCCTCCCTTTTCCCATGTCTCCAGGCCTTCACGGATGGTTTCGTAGTAGTTCTGAAAATACTGTTCCAATTCCGGTTTGCCCAGGAGCTTCAATGCCTTCCTGAGGCAGGCATTTTCGGCGGTTCGATTCATTTTTCGGAAAAAATCGCCGACCCGTTGGCCCAGCTGCAAAACGGCAAGTCGATCCGGGAGTATGGTAAAAGTCCACTGCTGCGAGTTGGTTCCGGAGGGGGCTGAGATCCCGATTTTCACCAGGTCTTCCAGTATATCTTTTGTAACCGGTTTCGCTTGGTAGTTTCTGCAGGAACGTCTGGATTGCATGAGGTTGACCAGCTCCCGGATATTTCCTTTTCCGAAAGGGAGCCATGCGGATTTGGCTTCAAAACTTTTGAAAGTGGATAAGGCGGGATCGAGTGACGCCACCTGCACCGCACCGGTCGGGCACACGGCCAAGCAATGACCGCAATTAAGGGATTCAGTCCCGGTGACCACGGCCTTTTCCCCCTTCATGGTGATGGTGTCGGACGGGCAGACTGTCACACACAGGCCGCATCCGTTACAGCGTTCTTCATCAATTGTTGTTGTGACGGTTTTATCCATGATCTTTTATCCTTACAGATGGATCGAGGCTCGATTTTCAATGCCGGTGTCTTGGATCTTGACTAATATAAGGTTCGGGTTCATAATGCGTCGCTAAAACGAGCTGACCTTCAACCCTTAAATTATTATTGGCTAATGTCGGCATGTTGTCAAGGGAATGCCGGGCTCGTCGGAAAACCCATAAGGAGAATGGTTTTGCATGATAAACAATTAAACCAATATCTGCTGATCGCCGTTCGTGCATCCATGATGGCGGCGTCAGCAATCATGGATGTATATTCAAGGGCTGATTTCAATGTGGACATGAAGTCCGATAATTCACCGCTGACGGATGCGGACCGGAAAGCCCACCAGATTATTGTGGATGCGTTGAACCCCACCCCGATTCCCATTCTCAGCGAGGAGGGACGTCATATCCCCTACGGTGAGCGAAAGGGATGGGACCGGTTGTGGATCGTGGATCCCTTGGACGGTACCAAGGAGTTTATCAAGCGAAACGGCGAATTTACGGTTAATATTGCCCTTATTCAGGATGGAACCCCCGTTTTTGGTGTAATTTATGCCCCGGTTTTAAAACGGCTCTATTTTGGCGGCCGGGATTTTGGTGCTTATGGCTGTACACGGGAAATGGAAGAGATTCCCGATGATTTGGGTGAATTGATCAACCTGTGTGAAAAACTACCGTTGACGGTTTCCCGTTCTTCCTATGTGATCATGGGTTCCCGTTCCCATGCGACCCCGGAGCTTGCGGCGTTTGTGGAAAAAAAACGAAAGGAAGTTGACGCGGTTGAATTTATATCGGCGGGCAGTTCTCTAAAGATATGTCGTGTGGCGGAGGGGGTTGCGGATATTTATCCGCGGCTGGGACCCACCATGGAATGGGATACTGCCGCAGGGCAGGGCATTGCTGAAGGGGCAGGGCGAAGTGTAACGGTATGGGAGACCCATGAGCCGCTCATGTACAACCGGAAAAATCTGTTGAATCCGTGGTTTGTGGTTCAATAGCCAACAAAGGAGGGGTTCTGAAATGAAAGGAATTATTTTGGCCGGCGGTTCCGGGACGCGTCTTTATCCCATCACCCGTGTGGTCAGCAAACAGCTGATGCCGGTTTATGACAAGCCCATGATTTATTATCCGCTCTCCGTCCTGATGCTGGCGGGCATTCGGGAAATATTGGTCATTTCAACCCCTGAAGATCTGCCCCGGTTCAGGGAGCTTCTGGGTGACGGCGGCCAGATCGGGCTGTCCCTTTCATATGAGGAGCAACCCAGGCCCGAAGGGCTGGCCCAGGCGTTTGTCATTGGAAAAGAGTTCATCGGAGGGGACAACGTCGTCTTGGTTCTGGGGGATAATATTTTTTATGGGCACAACCTGTCCGCCATTTTAAAAAGAGCAGCGGCCCTTGAAAGCGGCGGGGTTATTTTCGGCTATTTGGTGCGGGATCCGGAGCGGTATGGGGTGGTGGATTTTGACAATAATGGGAAGGTCACCAGCATTGAAGAAAAACCGGAATACCCCAAATCAAAATATGCGGTTCCGGGGCTTTATTTCTATGATAACCATGTGGTCGGTATCGCTGAAAACCTGAAGCCGTCGCCCAGGGGGGAACTGGAAATCACCGATGTTAACCTGGAATATTTAAGGCGGGGTGCCCTTCGCGTCGAGCCTCTGGGGCGTGGTTTTGCCTGGCTGGATACGGGAACCCATGAATCGTTGCTGCAGGCGGGGGATTTTGTTAAATCGATCCAGGACCGGCAGGGGTTGAAAATCGGCTGCATAGAAGAAATTGCCTTTCGCCTTGGCTATATTGATGCTGATCAGATCAGGACGATCGCAGAAGATTTGCTCAAAAATGAATATGGCCATTACCTGATGGAAATTATTGAAAGTGAGGACCTCCGGAAAAATGACCCTGAAATTTACTGAAAAATCGCTTCCCCATGTGGTTTTGATTGAACCGATGACCTTTGAGGATGACCGGGGGTTTTTCATGGAAACCTTCCATTCTGAAAAATATGCCGAGATCGGCATTTCACGGCCATTTTTGCAGGATAACCATTCCCATTCGCGGCGTGGTACCCTGCGGGGGCTTCACTATCAGCTCAAAAATCCTCAAGGAAAACTGGTCTATGTGGTGAAAGGGGAAATCTTCGACGTGGCGGTGGACATTCGCCGGGGTTCCCCCGGTTTTGGAAAATGGACCGGGGATCTGCTTTCAGAAAAAAATAAGCGCCAGCTGTATATCCCCGAAGGGTTTGCCCACGGTTTCTGTGTGTTGAGCGAAACGGCTGATGTGATTTATAAGTGTACGGACCTTTACGCGCCCGGGGACGAATATGGGGTCTTCTGGGCGGATGACGCCATTGATATTGTCTGGCCCATAAAAAATCCGATCCTTTCAGGGAAGGATTTAAAAAACCCCATGCTTGCGGATATCGAGGACGCGTATCTTCCCCTGTACACCTAACACTATCCCTTCACCAGCTTCGCCAGAGTTTCCAGTTTTTCCCTGATTTCCTTCAACTGACCTTCGATGGCCGTCAGATTGTTATTTCGAAGTTCGGCTTCGATGGCTTTTGTCAGCTCGTAAATGTCCATGATGCCGAGATTCCCTGAAGCGCCCTTAATGGAGTGTGCCGACCTGGCGGCGGCATCCGCATCCCCCGCATTGACCGCCGACTCCATGTTGCTTAAATCAACCATTCCCGTATCCACGAGGAGGTCCACCAACTCCAGGTATTCGTCTTCCTCCAGGCCCAAATCATCCGCTAATGCTTTGATATCCATTATGTCTCCTTATGCTGTCGGTTTGAGGCGCCGCATTCTGCCGAGGTCCATTTTTCAAGGACCGCCATAACGATTTCCCTTTTGATGGGTTTTGCAATGTAATCATCCATTCCCCCCTCAAGGCACTTTTCCCTGTCTCCTTTCATGGCGTGAGCCGTCATTGCGATGATGGGGACCCGCTGAATGAATGATCGATCTTCGTTTTTCGTTTTTACCTCCTGATTCACTTGTCCATTGAGGGTGTGATATTGTATTTCAAATTGTCGAATTGCCTCAGTGGCTTCAAATCCATCCATTTCCGGCATCTGGATGTCCATGAGGATCAGATCGAAATCCTTTTGATTTGAGGTATATATCTCAACGGCTTCTTTTCCATTGTTGGCAATATTCACATGATAGCCGGCTTTACGGAGCATCATTTCTGCCAGTTTCTGGTTAACAAGGTTATCTTCAACGATAAGAACACGAAGGGCATCCTCCGGCTTATGGTATTCGGGATGTTTCTTTTGTTCTCCTTGGGTTACGGGTTTCTGAGGTTTCAGGGACTGTTTTTTTCTTTCCCGCAAAACAGTTTCAATGGATTGAAAAAACCGCGTCTTGCGAATGGGTTTTCTCAGAAAATCGTTGAAACCAGCCTTTTCAAATTCCTTCAAATTGCCGGCCATCGAAGATGAAACGGCAATCAGCCCAATATCATGGAAGGGGGGTTGACTGTTTTTCAAGGATGCATTGGACGCACGAATCTTCGCTGCAAGTTCATACCCGTTCATTTCCGGCATGTGAATGTCGATAATGCAGACCGAAAACGGCGCGCCGTCAACCAATCCCTTTTTCAGTTCCGGTAAAACGGCTTTTGGCTTGTCAAGGGAAACCACCGCCATGCCTGCGGATTGCAGCACATGGGTCAATGAACTCAGGCTGCGGGAGTTATCGTCAACAATCAGGACTTTTTTGCCGGAAAGCGCCACGGGGGAGGATTTGGGTGGAACGTCCTTTTTGGCCTTGCTGAGCCAGGCGGTGAAATGAAATGTGCTCCCGCTGCCACGGGCCGTCTCGGTCGCAGAACCTTTTGCGGGGTTTGAGATTTTTTCGTTGTCATTTCGCTTTGCCCATACGTCACCATCCATGAGATTGGATATTTTTCTGCAAATGGACAGCCCTAAACCGGTACCGCCGTACTTTCTGGTGGTCGAGCCGTCTGCCTGCTGAAAGGGCTCAAAAACCTTTATCAGTTTTTCGTCCCTGATGCCGATGCCGGTATCCCTGACGGTCGCATGGAGTTTTATTCGGTTTTCCTCTTCTTTTTCCAGTGCCACGGATAATTCGATTTCACCCGCATCCGTAAATTTGGGCGCGTTGTCCATGAGATTGATCAAAACCTGTTGAAACCGTCCGGGATCACCCCTCACAAGGCTCGGAACATTTTCTTCTACGCGGCACAACAGTTCTATGGGTTTTGAACCGATCTTGGGTCGGATGAGATCGAGGACGTTGTGTACCAGTGACTCCGGGTCAAAATCCGTTTCCTCAAAGTTCATTTCACCGGCTTCTATCTTTGAGAAATCCAGGATATCGTTGATCAACGAAAGCAATGCGTCACCGCTGTTCTTAACCATGTTGGCGCAATCAATCTGGGTATGATTGAGGGGGGTTTCAAGAAGAAGGTCACTGAAGCCGATGACGGCGTTCATGGGGGTCCTGATTTCATGGCTCATGTTGGCCAGAAATTCGCTTTTGGATATACTGGCCTGTTCGGCTTCTCTGCGAGTATCAATCAGTTGTTTTCGCGTGCTTTCCAGCTTGTCCATCATCAGGTTAAAGTCAATTCCCATATGGTCCACTTCATCAATGACCGGGGGGGCAAGATCTTTCCCGGCAGCTTTTTCCGGCACTGTTCCGAGCCTGATGCTCAGGTCCCCTTCTCCTTCGGTTACCTTTCTAAGGGCCGCGATCAGATCCCTGATCTTATCAAATACCCTGCGCTTGAGAAGGAAAAACAAGGCAATGCAAATGACAATCGAGATGAAAAAAGGTGTCAGGTTGTTGAAAATGAAACGCTTTTGCTGGATGACAAAAGGCTTTTTATTGATGGCGGCCACCAGGGTGCCGATGGATTGTCCCGTGAAGTCGGCGATTCTCCTCTGGGAAACAAAATAGGCTTGTCCATTGACTTCAAGGCTGCCCCGATCCGGATAAGGGACAGAAAGATCAGTAAAACTGGTCAACACAACCTGTTTATCCTGATCATAGTAGACCACTTCTGCTTCAGCAATCCGGGCCATTTGCCGTGCCAGGGTTTTGTTTCCGTTGATGAGCTTAATCAGCACCACATAACCGTAAATTTCACCCGTATCATGCAGCAGCGGAATGACGGATTTGAAGCACAGGGCCTCTGCTGTTCGAACGAATGGGGCCAGTTTCGGCAGGTGGGCCTTGACAATCTGCCCCGGAATGGCTTCCACACTGACACGTTGCCGTTGATCGTTGAGAATTGCCGTGTAGCCTTCTACCTTATTCGTCGCTTTTGGATAGGATGTCAGCAGGTCGCCGGATTCATCAAAAACGCATACCAGATCAATACTGTGAATGGTGGCAAGGCTTTTGAGCATGAAACGGATGGCGGCTACGTTGTCATAATCCAGAAAATCACAATACTGCTGATTTTGTTCTTTTACAATTCCCGAGATGATGCTCAGTTTTTCAAGTGCATTGTTCTGAAGCGCAGCGACAATGTTCAGCTTTGCTTTCAGGTCTTCATAGTGGTGCTGCCTGGCACTTTTTTCTCCCTGATAAGTCACATACAGGGTGTTCCCGATGATGGCGGCGATGAGTAGTCCGAACAGGAGAAAAATATTTCTTATGACCCTTTTCCGAGGGCGATTTGGGGGAGGCGGGGCGCTTTGAGGTGGTTTCTGCATGAAATTCTTTTCAGGCCTCAATCAAAAAGGCTTTTCAGTGAGCAGGATCTTCATTACGGGAAGATAGCGGCATGAGCTTTGTCAGAGGCTTTTTCGCTTCCACGGGAAGTTTATCGCTCTCCCAGCGTTCGATGCCACCCTTGAGGATGCCCACGACTGTGTATCCCTTTGCGATGAGAAATTTAGCGGCTACGGGGGATTGCTTCATGGCCCAATCCGTAATGATGATAGATTGTCCCTTGGGAATTTCGTTGTATCGGTCCGCAAGACAAACCAGGGGGCATAATACGCTGCCTTTAATAAAGGATGTATTTTCCTTGAAATTCAAAGGCCGTACATCAAGGATGAAAAAGTTTTCACTGTTTATCAGTTTTGCAAGGTCTTTGGGGGGAATCTTTTTGACCTTAATTCTCTGCCAGGTGGGGTTGATAACCATTGGGTAATTAAACTTCCGCCATTCCGGTATTCCTCCTGAAAACACATAGACGTCGGTGTACCCTTTTTTGACCGCAATCCTTGCAGCCCGAACCGAATAGGGTCACCTTTTTCCCATACAATAAAAAATCAATGGGGCGGTTTTGTCCCGGGGCAGGGCGTTGGCGGTTTTCAAATCGATGATCGGAATGTTGATGGAGTCCGGGATATGCTGCATTTCATATTCTGTTCTGGAGAGTACATGAACCAAAATTGCCTGGCCGCTCTCAATCATGTTTTTGACTTCAGGTGCGGAGATTCCCTTAATTTTTTGAGATTCCGCTTCCGCAGAAACCGTCATGGGGGTCAGAAAAAACATGATCAAAGTGAAGATGGCTGTTCGGACCCATTTTTTCATGGTTAGCACCTGTTCTATTTTAAAAAAACCGTCCCCATTCTCTCAAGTTTCCGGGAAAATTGCAACGTCAACACATCAAGGACCCTTGCCCTTCATTCGTTCCAGGCAGCGCCGGCGAGCCACCATGGTGGCAATGGAGATGCAATTGAGGGAGAATTCAATCATGTTCTTGAGTGTGTCGCTCAGCTGGTCATATTCGCTTTGCAGCGCTTCCGGGTCCAGCGGGGTGGCTTTCAGGTCTTCAGAAAAGTAAACGGACGCGGAAAAAGGTTCGTGCCCCATCTCAAGGAAAGAAAGCGGGCCGAAAAAATCATCCGGGGCCAGGTTGATGAAAGCAAAGGGATGGTTTTTCATGTTTTCAACAATGGTCGCATTCCCTCTTGAAATCAGGAAAGGGGTTTCAACCCGTTTCCCTGCGCCGAGCTTTTCTTCTGAACTGAAAAAGAATTTTTCGTTTATGTGAATCCCGGAGTGAATTTCCGAGAGCCTTTCGGTCAGTTCCCTGAAGCGGTTGTCGAGACTTAACAGAACGCACCTGAATTCATCGGAAAGACTGGAGTACTCCGCATAAAGGGGGTCGAGGTCGAGGACACCCAGGCGTATGGTTTCGGTGGCGGTGAATGTGGCAATGCGGCGACGTCCCATGGCCATCATGGATGAGATATTGCCGATGAAAGCGCCTTGTCCCACACTCAAAATCTTTGTGGGCCCGGCGATGGTTTTTTTGGACATCTCCGCCGCCCCGTGGAGTACCATCCAGATCCAGTTGCCGAATTCTCCTTCTTCAATAATCGTTGTTCCCTTCGAAAATTCTTCTTCCTCAACCAGAAAAGCGTAATGGGTGATGGGTTTTTTGATTAACGGCAGTTGAGATAAACCCTCCGCCCGGCCGGGTTGATTTCTTTCCTCCAATCCCGGTCCCAGCCGTTTGATGGTGCCTTCATCCAGCATGCGAAGACCGTCGAGGACGATCTCCATCTGTCCTCTGTGAATGGTTTTTTCGCTGTCAATTTTTTCTTGTCTGAATTCAAATTGGCCGGTTGTCCAGCCGAACAGGGCATAGAGGGCCTCAAGGCCGCGCAGGGAACTGTATGTGGCATGTGTGGGATTTCCCCGGAGGAAAGCGACGGAAGCGGGCCCCTGGGCGTGAGGGTTTGTCAGCCCCAGGATGCCTGTGCTGTTGGTTGTTGCAATTAATTGCAGCAGATCCGGGATGCCCAAAAAACGAAGGTTGCCCGAAAAAACAACATTTCCATCCATCTCAGATCCTTATGCGTCCCAGTTCAGGTCTTTTTGAAGCGATTTCAGCGTCAGTTCCAGGCATTTCTTCAGCGTTGCTCCGATGCTTTCCCCTCGAATGGCGCTGGCGGGAAAGGAAGGGATTTTGAGTTGTCCGTTCAACTCTTTTTCCATCTGATCCAAAGACATCACGGAAGGTCCCCCCGTCGCCAGGTCCCGTTTGTTGAATTGCAGGACAAGGGGAATTTTGTAAATGCTGAGGTCGTATTCTTTCAGGTTCTGCTGAAGGTCCCGGAGGGATTCCATATTGTTTTTGCGCTGGACTTCCATGGAATCAGCCACAAAGACAAGACCGTCTACGCCCCTTAACACCATTTTTCGGGTGGAGAGGTATTTTGCGTGACCCGGCACGGTGTACAGGTGAAGCCTGACTTCGCAGCCCTTTATCTTCCCTAGCCCCATGGGCAGAAAATCGAAAAAAAGCGTCCGGTCTCCCTTGGTTTCAATGGAGACCATGTCGCGGTGACATATTTGGGGAAGGCCTCGTGGAGACGGATCAGATTGGTGGTTTTCCCCGATAACGCTGCACCGTAGTAGACGATTTTGCAGTCGATTTCTTTCTTTTTAGGATTGTATGTGGCCATTATAAACGCTCTCTAACCTATTTGGGTGTCTTTATGAAACGGGCTTAAATATGAAATGATCCGTTTTAAAAAGGCTGATGCAGGCATCGACCGCGTTCGGGTCGTAAGCGCGCCCCCTCCCTTTTTGTATTTCGTGCAGTGCCATGTCAATGCCCAGGGCGGGGCGGTAGGGTCTGTGAGAGCTCATGGCCTCAACCACATCGCTTACGGCCACAATTCGCGCTTCCATAATGATGCGTTTGCCCTTGAGTCCCGCCGGGTATCCGGAGCCGTCCAGCCTTTCGTGATGTTGCATAATGGTTTGGGCAATGGGCCACGGAAACTCAATGCTTTTGAGAATGTCGTAGCCCACTTCCGGGTGTGATTTGATGATGCCGAATTCGTGTTCCGTCAGACGTCCCGGTTTGCTGAGAATGTCGGCGGGTACGCATGTCTTGCCCAGATCATGAATGGACCCCGCAATGCGGATGCCGTTGATCTGCTTTTTTGAAAGACCCATCTTTGAAGCGATGGCCCGGGCCAGATCAGCCACCCGGCGCTGGTGCCCGGCGGTGTAGGGGTCCCGTTTTTCCACCGTTAGGGCAACGGCCTGAATGATGCCGTCCAGGGCTTTACGCAAGGTGGCAAAACTTTCCTGAAGGTCATTTTCCGCCCTTTTTCTGGCGGTGATATCACGGAAGCTCCAGACCCGCCCCACATACGTTTTGCCGATTCGCTGGGGCAGGGAGCAGCGTTCGAAAATCCTTCCGTCCTTGAATTCGATAATGTCATGGTCTTCAGCATCCGGTTGATTGTAGATGTCCGCGACTTTCTGAAGAAAGGTTTCCGGATCTTTCACCTGGTCCATGATATGGCCCAGAACCCGGTTGTCATCCTTTGCCGACATGACGGATTCGGGGATCCGGCACAGGTCCTGGAAGCGTTGGTTAAAGCTCACAACCCTGCCGTGGCGGTTGACCACCACAATGCCGTCCGCCGTGGACTCAAGCGTAGCCCGAAGGATGGAAACCGCCTTTTCGCTTCGCTCTTCGGCTTCCGCGCGTTTCAGGAATTCCTGCTCCAGTTCCTGAACGCGTTGGGCCAGTTGATCGTATGTGGGTTTTTGCGCCATTGTCATTAACTGTAGCATATCACCGCTGTTAATGCCATAGCCTGACCATAAATCGCGCTTAAAAACACAAAAAAACCCCGATTCAAAGATCCAATCTTTGAATCGGGGTTTGAGGAGGGGGGAAGGTGTCAATTCTTGGATTTCCAGAATTTCTTTCTATATCCGAACAGCCCCAAGAGGCCTGAACCCAGGAGGAAGATGGTGGCGGGTTCGGGAACGGCGGCGGTGGAAGTGCCCTCGCCGAACATAACATCATTTCCACATTGCATTGTATTGAGAACCATAAAATCCGTGCCACCGCCCAGAAAAGATAAATTGACCGTCGCTACGTTATGCCAGTTTCCCTGGAGAGTCCCTCCAACACCGCCATATAAACTGTTTAATTCAGTGTTGTCTAGGTAGTTCAAGGCGATATTCTGAAAATCATTGACGGCAACACCACCAGACTTGTAAGTCCATGGCGTGTTCTTTGTTACACCGGGACCGGCCTTATTGGGTTTATTGTACTCAATTTCATTACCTTGGGTGCTTTTGTACACAGAGTATTCTAATGTGTCAAAATCAAGATCCATAACATATTCATAATACCCATTATTCATATCCGTATCTATAAATATGTCACCTGATGAAATGCCCGATTGTCCGGTTTCGAAATTGAATCCACCCACCATCGCCAATTCGTTATCATTAACACCAGAGTCCGTGCCGTCACTCAGAAAAAAGCCTTCAAGATCCCACTGCTGACCTGTTGCAGCCCCCGGTTCTACTTCTTCGTCTTCGTTTGTAGTATTCCACCATGTATTGTAAGTCGGGTTAGAGCTCCCACCCTTATAGCCGTCATACTCGGTAATGTTTCCCCAACCTGTGTCTAGATAACCTGCAATGGCGTTGGAGTTCA
>Ga0233437_1001905_pt1 | contig 34824 bp, 30 predicted proteins | sample SI_122_August201_FD_182714 | JGI IMG/M metagenome (GOLD analysis project Ga0233437, IMG submission 182714) | Seawater microbial communities from Saanich Inlet, British Columbia, Canada - SI_122_August2016_200_MG | ecosystem: Environmental > Aquatic > Marine > Inlet | place: Canada: British... | reverse complement strand
GCTAAACTTAAAGCTTTTAGAGCTGCATTAAGAGGTGTTGTGGATATTGAATTTTTCCTTTTTAGAGTTGCTAAAATTTATGCTTAAAAACAAAACCAACCCGAATTATGAAGTGAGCCCTTTCTTTTTACAAGAAACAGAGATTTCTATCATTTTTCTTTTTATGGAATTAGATGAATCGATAAGCTATTTCTCATCAATGTTGAAAGTCTTTTCAAATAAATAAAAAATCCTCAACGGTGAGTATAAGAATAGTAGCCGACTGCGTGGCACTTTCCTGTCAAGTTACAAGAAAGTTGAAGCTGGTTATACCCCTTGAATTTACTACTTTCTCGGCTATTATTTTTATACATTTTTATGCGCTGGGTTTTCATTAATCTTATTCTTTATCAGTGATTTAGTCAACTCTTCATAATAAAAACAATAAATTAACCTAATCCCGTACTTCTCACATAAATGCTTTTTTCTTGCATCTCTTTCTTTGACTCTTTTCAAGGCACTTTTTCCACCCCAATGATCAACTGATTCAAAGTGCTGGATTCCCTGATACTCAAAACCTAATTTCAATACTGGAATATAAACATCTAATTCAAGAAATTCCAAAAATTCCGGACGATAATGATGGTAGATTTTTTTGTCTTGATATAATTGAGAAATGATTTGATAAAGTAAAGTCTCATTAGCCCATGCCTCACCAACCTTTTTGAAACCGAATTTTACACGAGTCTCATTTTCTATAATATTCCTAATTTTTCTAGTCTCTTTTTGATATACACTATCTCGTGCTTTAAGCAATATCAGTTCTGTTTCTTCAATCTGGCTATATTTTTCTAAAAAGCTTTTCTTGTCAATCTCGACATTTTCAAATAATTCATCAGGACATTCATTCTCAAGAATCTGAAAACTGACAGGTTTTACGCCAAATTCAAAAGATTGTTTATTAATATACCATCCATAATTTTGTTCAAACACACCACCATACATTGGATTACAGTATCCAAATTGTGGTGTCACTTTACAGCATTCATGACAGATGCTTTCTTTAAAGTCTAATGCAGCAAGAATTGATTGGTGTTCTGAAAGGTTCTCTTGCATTAATTTGTCAACCACAACTTGTGGAAAATGAGCGCTTGATAAAATATAATTTTTGGACTGGGCACTATTTAATCTATCCTTAAACTTTAGTCTGAATTCGATGTAATTTTCAATCGACTTTTTTGAGCATGAACAGAAATATGGAATTGAATTTTCATTTTCTCCAAAAGCAAAGTATGCTCCATAAAAGCCAGGGTAATATACGTAAGGAAAAGGCAAATCTTTCTCAAATGTTGACATTCCAGATTGACTTACGATTGTTTTCGTTATTCTCTTCTTACGTTTCATCTACAATTTAATTGTTACAACTATTTATTTCACCTTGCGCATAGTTTTTGTTATACACTGGGTTTATCTTATCATTTTATTTGTAAACCTATCATTTATAAAAGGATTAATTCCGAGCAATTATTAAGAGAACCAATCTCTAAATCAATATAATCCAAGTTATCTGCTGGATTTTTAGGTTTAAAAGAAATTCGATATTCACTTTGATACCAATATCTGAAATGCTTGTTAAATGGTATATCCAAAGGAGGCTTTGGAAAAAATGGGTCGTAATATTTAATGTTTTCTGATTTAAGTTGCCACTCAGAATAATAATTTTTTAAAATTCTTAGAAATTTATCTAGGAATATTTTTTCATTGTAAATTAAAAGACAAGCATTTGCATTAAAATCATCAAATAGTCGGTGTTGATAAATTGTAGACATGCAATAAACATAAAAGTTCGTCGTATATTTATTTGTCATCGACAAATTTTGAACTCCTTTTATTTCTTCAAATTCACTATTACTATTTTGCCTTTTTATTTTTGTGCCTTTAGGTAGCATAGTCGTCTGCGATAATTCATCATCTTGGACAGCCTTATTCAATGATGAATCATTATAAAAAGAAGCTGGGTTAATCCTTATGTTACCATTTTCTTTCATTTGACAGAGGTGTTCCTTTTTACCAAATTTAACAAGGTGTTTTCCTTCAGTAAGTTTCCTGTTGTCCCAAGCTTTGATTGCATTTTCTACATTAGTGTATTTATTCAAATATTTACCCGGATTCTTTATTGAAGATTCGTAGATTTCTCTTTGATTCATTTCTTCGTCTACATGAATATACCTCTCAATTAAGCCTTTCATTTTTATAGTTTGGTCAAAGAAAGGTTCTCCATTTTTTGAAAAGTTTAATAAATTTGACAAAATCTCCTCAAGTCTTATTTTAAGACTAATAATCGATAAATTAGCTAAGTACCTTTTCTGTTTATAAATCTCACGCCATTCTTGCTTTTGCTTTAAAGTAATTAGCTCTTCCATTGTAAATAACTTATAAATTCATTAGGTCTATTTAAATTTAAGTATGGTGCTATCGCATTCTTCAACCTTGCACATAACTTTAATTTATATGCACTTATCCGTAATTATAAATATTACACCTCTGTTTTTTACGATGTAGCTAATCACAGTTCGGATTAATACTAAAAAATCAGCTAATCGACTTCTTCAAAATCAATATAATCTCCCTGATTATTTTTGTGGTTAGGATTGTTTTTTTTGTCATGTTCAATGGTAACATCTCCCTCGGTACGCGAATTGCGTTGATTCTGTTTTTGTTGATCGTTCATTTTCTGCTGCATATTCTTCACCCCTTTTTCAACTAACAGTGGAAGAATATACCTTGAAATTATCCGAATCCCAAAATAGATTATGCCGATAACAAACAGAGTGCGCACAAACCCAACCAAATATAAAATGATAAATAAATTCATTAGCGATAAAATTAATAGTTTTTGGTTGTAAATAATAAGTTAATACCAAAACACAAATTTAAATTTTTTGTTGTAGTTGCTTGAAAAATTCCTAAAATATTGTTGCTTGAAAAATAAATTTGGGAAAAACTTGTTGAATAACTGCCCCCAAAACCGACTAAAAATTTTGAAAAATTATAAAGAGTCAAACTTCCGGCTACTTCAAATTTGTCTTTAATTGAAGAATGCACAAACCCTGAAAATTGGTTTATGGAATTTTCTGCTAAGTAAAAAAATTGGTTAGAGAAGCCTCCCGATAATGTTTTGGAAAAATTGTATTTTCCTGAAAAATTAATATTAACAGGAATTGATGTGAATGTCCTAATATTAGCATTTTCGACAGAAATAATATACGACACTGAATCGCCTAAAGCCTTTAAAGCTTCTCGGGGTTCTAGATAATGGCTTTCTTCGAAATTGACCGATTGGTACAAATTGTTTTCATTATAACGAATGGGGTCGGTAAAATCAACATTAAAAGTATTGTGTTTAAATCCAATAAATCCAATATCACGAACACTGGCCGAAAATTCGTAATGTTTGTTTGGCCGAAAAACTATCCCCAGATCAACGGCTAAACCCAAATTCCGTAAATTAAAAAAATAGTCGCCCGGTAAAACGTTGGCTGAAAAATTAATAAAATTTTTATCTGCCCCAGAATTGTAAATAACAGGTGCAGAAAGCGTAAACGAACCCTCTGGTTTTAGGAGTAATTCACGGTTTTCTGTATCTGTTTCAAATAAAAGATTTGTATTATGGGTTTCGAAATAAAATTTTCCAAAATAAATTTTCGGACGGATCCCAACATCCATTTGTTTCCAGATTTTTTTTGAAAAACCAAAAGCCAGTTCTCTGTAATATAAAAAATCAAACTTTGCAGAACCGACATTTTCGTTGGCGCCGTAGTAATTATTGATGCCATCGCGGATCAGTTTTACAATATCGCTATCGAATTTTGTAGTAGCATTTACCCTGTCGGATAAAGAAATTGTAAAATTCCAGTCGTCGATTTTTAAACTGGCGTAAAACATTGATATATTTCCCGAAAAACTGCCGTCGCCGGTTTTTTCTATGGAATTATAAAATGCCCCCACATCGTAAGTTTTAAAATTATTTGACGAAAGAGAATTGAGGTTAATATTTGCGTCCCAATCGAAATGTATTCCCGAAACGACAGGCAGCCCAATTACCAGTTTATCGGTTTTATTTTGAACAGCGGGATTTAATATTGAAGATTGGGCAAGCCCCGGCAAAAAATTCAACGGCCAGGATTCCTGTCCCTTAACAGAAAACAGAAGCCCCCCGGTAAAATACACAAATGAAATTATAAAAATTTTGAATTGCGCAATTGTCATTCTTTCAATTTTTACAAGGCGTAAAAATAGTTTTTATATTGCAAAAACAGATGTAAAACAAAAAAGGCGGAAACTCCGCCTTTCTGTTTTAGTATGTCTGTTTAGTATTTTTTGTCCTCAATAAGATTTTTACAAAATTATGGGGATGTGTTATTTTTTTTTGGTAACGTCGCCACCACTCGACTCGTCGATTTCTTTAATTGTTGGATTTCCATAATAACGAATGTCTGCTCCACTACTGGCTTTTGCATACAATTCATCTGAAACATTTACGCTTGCATCTGAACCACTACTGGCTTTTACTCTGCAAATTCCAGATTCCAGGTTTTGTGCTTTTATATCGCTGCCACTGCTTGCTTCGGCCTCGAAAGTTTTAACTTTTCCAGAAACTTTTGCATCTGAGCCGCTACTGGAGTCGAGCGAAAAATTTTTGTAAATAACATCCAAAACTACATCGCTTCCACTACTGGTTTTCACCTCCAGGTTTTCACCTTTCAATGTGTTTTCTGATCTTACATCAGAACCCGAAGATGCTACAATTCTATTTAATTCTTTTACCGAAACGAATGCTTTTCGCGATTTATTAAAACCCCAACTGAACCAATTGGTTTTTTTCATATAAATTCGAAGTGTACCGTCTTTTACGTCGGTAATTAATTCATCAATAATATCATTGTCAGCAACAATTTTCACCTCTTCCGAGTTTCCCATGGTTAAGTATAAATCTATTCCTGCTGAAACTTTAATGGCATTAAATTTTTTAACTTTTCGGATTTCGGTTTTGTCGCTGTTGCCGGCATAAACAGTAGTACCAAAACCTGTTATCGCTACGAAAATAAATATGAATAGTTTTTTGAATGTTTTCATTTTAAAGTTTTTATAATGATTAATTAGAAAGACGCTTGAAAAGGTTGAAAGTTACAGTCTTATCATTTTTTTATGATGTTCCCTCCGGAAGAATTCTCAACATTTAAATGATCCGGATTTCCATAATAAAAAATATTGCCTCCGCTACTTGCGTGAGCCTCAAAATCGCCTTTTACAGTAATCCAAATATTTGAGCCACTTGAAACTCGAACTTCGCAGTCGTTTGTTTTTAATCCTTCAGCCTTAATGTTTGCCCCAGCCGATGCTTTCCCAATAAAACTTTTCGCTGTTCCTTCAAGTTTTATATTCGAACCGGCTGATGCACTTACGTTCAGATCTTTGGCTGTTAATTCCAACTTTATATTGCTGCCCGCCGAACTGTGCACTTCCATATTTTCGCATTCAATTACTGTTTCAGAAAAAACATTACTCCCGGCAGCCGAACGAATACTTTCCAATTTAGGAACCGTAATAAACACTTTTTTTGAAGTGGCCCTTCTGATATTCTGATTTGTTGTTACTTTAAGAACCCGGCCTTCAACTTCTGTTTCAATTAAATCTAACAAATTTTCGTCGGCTTTAACAACAATTTTTGTTTCGTCGCCCTGCGAAATGTAAACATTCATTCCTCTGCTTACCTTTATTTCATCAAATTTCCCTGCTTTCCTTTTTTCTTCAACTACTTTCCCATTTCCCTTAATTGATGGCCCTATAAAAATGCACGAGCTTGAAAAAGCTACGATTAAAAAGAGGGATGCTAATGCTAAAATTTTCTGTTTCATAATTTTCTATTTTTCGTTTTATTTGGCAAAAGATTAGTTTGCAAATTATTAGAATGATTATTGAAACCAAAAGTTTTTTCGTTAAACGCCGGAATTTCTTCGGTAAAATAAGGTACAAAAAAAGCCGGTAAAAACTTACCGGCTTTTAAAATCTAACTAAACTAACTAAACCCCACGACTAAATGGAGTTTTTACCCCCCTTTTCATACCATGTTTTATGAAATCTTTATTTTCTCCTACTCTACCTTTCTTTTTAAAATTATCGAATTTTATCAACTGTTCGTCGCTTAACATGGCCCTAAAATCCTGATGTTGTTTTGCAACAATTTTTGCAACTTCAGCTTTTACTTCAGCCATTTTATCAATATTTTTATTGATGGCTTTTAAGTCTGCATCATTTGCAGTTGTTAATGTTTCTTGCCTGGCCTGCAATTCGCCTAATTCATTTTTTAATGGTTTCATTTGCTTCGCGGTCTCTAAATGAATGGTTTTCATCGCCTCTTTTTGCTCTTCTGTAAAAAAATTTTGACGATTGTTATTTTGAATCGCTTTACGTTTCATCATCATTTCTTTTTTGACCGGCCCGTTTTGGTTCCGTTGATTTCTGTCGGTACCTGGTTGTGCAATTGCCGCTATTGAAAGAAAAATTGCTGCCACCATCAAAATACTTAAAACTCTAGTTTTCATGATTTCAATTTTTAAATTAATTACTTATTGTTTTCTTATGACTGATGCTTTGACTGCCTTCTCTAAGGCAGGTTTAATCAACTATTAATATTAACTTCATTTAACTTAAACACTTTATTCATGAACAATTTGTATGGTTTAGTTTTTGTTAAATAACTGGTATTAATATATTTTAACGTAATACTTCGTTGTATTTAAATACATATATGGGTAAGATTTATATTTTTGGCAATTAATTTTGAAAACGATTTTCTGAACTTTATAAACTCAGAATAAAAAATAGAATGATGAAACGAGAATCGGCGGCTGACGGACATGGGAGGATGAATCTTTTGCGAGTTCTCCGTAAGCTGAAGGATTGCCGTTAAAAACAAACAATTAAAAACACATGAAAAAGAAAATTTGGATAGGGTTAACAATAATAACAATTGTTGGATTAAGCTTTTACAGTTTCACACGAGATCAGAAAAATTTTGAAGTAGCAAAAAATCTCGATATTTATCATACTTTGTTCAGGGAGCTGAACATGTTTTATGTTGATGATGTAAATCCCAACAAGTTGGTAAAAACCAGTATCGATAAAATGTTAGGATCACTCGATCCTTATACCAATTATATTTCGGAAGACCAAATTGAAGACTTTCGTTTTATGACCACCGGCGAATATGCTGGTATTGGTGCATTAATAAGTAAGCAAAAAAATACAATTGTAATTGCTGAACCTTATGAAGGGTTTCCGGCGCAAAAATTTGGTTTAAAAGCCGGCGACATTATCCTCGAGGTTTCGGGGAAATCGACAAAAGACTTGAGTACCGAGGATGTTAGCAGTCTTTTAAAAGGGCCAGCAAACAAAACGGTAAAAATAAAATTGCAACGTCCCGGCGCAAAAAAACCTTATGAGGTTGATGTGGTCCGGGAAAAAATTTCTATCGATGCGGTTCCTTATTATGGGATGTTGGAAAACAACACCGCATACATTCGTTTGTCGAATTTTACGGCCAATTGTAGCAATGAAGTTCAGAAAGCTTTTTTGGAATTAAAAGAAAATAACCCGGAATCGCTTGTTTTGGATTTACGTTCAAACCCTGGTGGTTTGTTAATGGAAGCCGTAAAAATTGTAAATATGTTCGTACCAAAGGGAGAAGAGATTGTGAGCACAAAAGGAAAAGTAAAACAGTGGGACAAGGTTTATAAAGCAACTGCAAACCCGATTGACACCACAATTAAAATAGCAGTTTTAACAAACCGAGGTTCTGCTTCGGCATCGGAAATTGTTGCAGGTGCAATTCAGGATTTAGACCGTGGCGTTGTAGTTGGCTCGCGAACTTTTGGAAAAGGATTGGTGCAAACTACCCGCGATTTAAGTTACAACACAAAATTAAAAGTAACTACCGCAAAGTATTACATTCCAAGTGGTCGCTGTATTCAGGCACTCGATTACGAACATCGAAACGAAGATGGAAGTGTGGGGCACATTCCCGACTCGCTGATTACCGAATTTACAACTAAAAAAGGCCGTAAAGTTTACGATGGTGGGGGAGTGGTCCCCGACATTAAAATTGTAGGCGACGAACTTAGCAACCTTGGAATTGCAATGATTACAAAATTTATGATTTTTGATTTTGCCACTAAATTTTCAAACGAAAATGAATCGATTGCCGAACCTGAAGATTTTGTGGTTTCAGACGAAATCTACAACCAATTTTCAGCTTATTTAAAGGAAAAAGATTTTGTGTATGATTCACAGTCGAAAAATGAATTGGAAAAACTAATTAAATTCGCCAAACGCGAAAAATATTTTGGACTGGCCGAAGCAGAATTTGAAGCATTAAAAGCAAAGTTGGAACCAAATCTCGATAAAGATTTAAAAGAGTTTAAACAAGAAATTAGCGAATTGTTGGAAGACGAAATTGTTTCACGTTACTACTATCAAAAAGGAGCAATTCGTGCAGCAATAAACGATGATAAAGGAATTAAAAAAGCAATTGATGAATTGAATTCTGTAACTGCATATGCAGGATATTTCGAGCCGGGAATAATTATTTCGAGGAAATAGCTCTAAAAAATATTATTGAAAAAGGAGGTTTTTTAAGCTTCCTTTTTTTTTGCTTTTCTTTTTGTTATCCAGTTCAACCAAAATAAAATACTTACAATAAACAAAGGCCCTGAAATAACTCCCCGAACAAAAGCAGGTAATTGACTTGGCAACAATTTTCTTTTAGCTAATTTATTTGGTCGTTATTTTTGAGGTTCAACATAGCTAATAATTTCATAAAAAAATCAAGTTGAAAAAAGTTTTTTAAATCTTTGTTTTCAAAAGTGCTTTGAAAAACGCCATAATTTTTTTCATTTTTGTATCTTCAATAAAAAAAATGAAAATATATTTTGCCGGTTCAATCCGTGGAGGGCGTGAAGACGCAGCACTCTATTTACAAATAATTGAATATTTAAAAATTTTTGGTGAAGTATTAACCGAACACATTGGTGACCCGAATTTAACAAATGTGGGAGACGATGGTTCAAGTGATAAATATATTCACGATCGCGATTTAGAATGGTTACAATCTTCGGATGTTTTGGTTGCCGAAGTTACAAGCGTTTCGATGGGTGTTGGTTACGAAATTGGCCGGGCTATTGAAACAGGCAAAAGAGTGTTGTGCTTGTTCCGACCGGAATCGGATAAAAATTTGTCGGCGATGATTGCAGGCTGCCGCGATTTGCACCTGGTAAATTATAAAACACTGGAAGAGGCAAAAATAGCTGTTTCAGGATTTTTTAATGTTTAAACGGCGTTGTTCATATTATTTTATTATCTAACAAAAGACTGGAATAATATTCCCGGTGTTCACGTGTAATTCATTACTTACTTTGTAGTTATTTTTATCTTATCCCCTGAATTAATAATTAAATTTCATAAAGGCTAGTATCTTTAAAATAAAATCTAAAACACTATTTTCGAAACATTTAGTAAAATAACAATTAAACCTTAAGGGCTAAAAGCAATCTAAATTTAATTCTCAACCTAATTCGAAAAACTAAAAACTTACTTTCATGAAAAAAAATGCCAATAATCAATTAAACCGTAGAAAATTTTTGGGATTATCAGCTTTGGGATTAACCGGGCTTACCGTTTTACCGAGTTGGTCAATTAATGGGTTAAAGATTGCGCCAAGCGACCGTGTAGTACTTGGGTATATTGGTTGTGGACGGCAGGCACTTTCCGATTTTTCAGGATTTAGTAGTGTGCCTGGTGTTCAGGTTGTAGCTTGTTGCGATGTTGATAGTATGAAACAGGTTCGATTTAAAAAACGGGTTGAGGCGTGGCAGGAGAATGCGGGTCTTTCTCCTCGTTGCGATACGTATGAACAATATGAAGAATTGCTTGAGCGTAAGGATATTGATGCAGTTGAAGTAGTTACTCCTGATCATTGGCATGCTTTACAATCAGTTCATGCAATGCAGGCAGGAAAAGACGTTTATGTACAAAAGCCACTTGCATTTACCATTCAGGAAGGATTAACTATGGTTAGAGTGGCCCGGGATAATAAAATGGTTGTTCAGGTGGGAAGTCAGCAAAGATCCAGTGGAGAATTTCAAAAAGCCATAGAACTTGTACAGACAGGTAAAATTGGACATATTGAAAAAATTTATGCAAAAGTAGGTGATCCACCAAAACCACTGGATTTGCTGGAAGAATCAATTCCCGGAAATTTAAATTTTAATTTATGGTTGGGGCCATTAAATGATTCTAACATTCATTATCATCCGGATCTGTGTCCGCCAATTTCATTGGATCCTGAAGAAAGAGAAAAACTTTGGGGTGCATGGCGCTGGTACCTTGAAACTGGTAACGGTTATACGGCAGATTGGGGAGCTCATATGTTTGACATTGCTCAAGCAGCAATAGGAATGGACGGTTCAGGACCAGCAGAAATTATTCCTAAAGGTTATAATGGACAAGAGTATATGACTTTTAAATATTTAAATGGTATAGAAATGTCAGAGCAGCCTTATCTTGATGACCATGCAACTGCTCAGGGAATTAAATTTATAGGAACTGATGGCTGGATTGAAGTTGCCCGCGGTTACCTCGCATGCTCCGATCCTTCACTGGTTCCTGAGGATTTGGCCGGTAGGAGACCACGTATAATGACAGCAGAAGAAAGAAGAATAAGAGCTGAGGAAAGAGCACAGCGAAGATTGCAGTCAGCGCAACGCCCTGTACAAAGAGAAGGGCTTAGTTTTGAAATCAGTTCTCCACATATGCAGAATTTTATAGATTCTGTTCGTTCAAGAAAAGATCCTATTGCCCCCGTTGAAGTTGGTTGTAGCACAAATACTTTATGTTGCCTGGGTAATATAGCAACTGAGCTTGGACGTCCGGTTAAGTGGAATCCGGCAACCTTAAGTTTTGGCGATGATAATGAGGCTGCCAGCCACCGTTTAAATTCATATGAATATAGAAAACCTTATTCTTTATTATAAATTGACTGATTAAATAAATAATTATGGAAACAAAAAGAGAATTTCTCAAAAAATTAGGATTAATTACTGTTGGTGGAATGGTGGGGGGATCGATGTCTCCAGCCTTGGCATCAAAAGGTTTTGCTGCAAATAAAAATATTGGGCTGCAAATTTATTCGGTGGGCAGGGAACTAACAGCGGATGTTCCCAATGGATTGAAAAAAATTGCAGAAATTGGTTACAATACTATTGAATTGGCTGGTTATCGCAACAGAAAAATGGGCGATATTGAAGTAGCTGATTACCGGAAATTGGCCGAAGATGCAGGATTAAAAATTACTGGTTCGCATGTGAATCCTCCTGCAAGAAAGTACACAAAAGAGAATATGGCCGAGATCAATGATTTCTGGAAACAAACAGTTGAAGATCATGTTAAATTTGGGGTAACGTCATTAGTTCAGCCAGGGATGCCAACAGTTGAAAACCATGACGATGCAGCCCTTGTTTGTGAAGTATTTAATAAAGCCGGAGAAATTGCAAAAGACGCCAATATTAAATGGGGTTATCATAACCATGCCGGTGAATTTCGGCGAATAGTAAAAGAAGGCGAAGCTGCAGATACAAACGTTCGAAGACGAAGGAATGCAGGTGATGTTATTTACGATCTATTTATTAATGGCACCGACCCTGGCCTGGTATTTTTTGAAATGGATGTTTACTGGACTGTTATGGGGGCAAATGATCCGCTTGAATATTTCGCAAAATATCCTGATAGATTCCCTATTCTTCATATAAAAGATCGTAAAGTTTTGGGGAAATCAGGAATGATGAATTTTGAAAATATTTTTAATAAAGCATACGAAAACGGATTGGATGAGTTCTATGTTGAACTTGAAGGCATTGGAAATGAAATGAGCCAGTTCGAAGGTGTTAAACAATGTTTCGATTATTTGAATAATGCGCCATTTGTAAAATAAAATAGTTGTAAAAGCCTTACGTTTTTAAAGTGCAGATATTTTTTAATAGTCTGGTTTAGAATAAGTTCTTCCAGACGCATCATTCTCGGGGTTTTTTAATTGATATATTATCTGAAATAGTTTTTATAAATAGTTTAATCGGCAAAATTTGTTTTCAGAATGGTAAAAATGTTTCGTAAACATATATGTTTTCTAACACTTTTAACATTTCGCGTGTAACATTCAAAAAAACAGTTAGATATAAAAGACAAAGAAGTGCGTTTCTGTTAATTTGTGTTAAACGCAATTGAATAATACACTAATATTCGAGTTTAATTGTTATTTTAATAGCACGAACTGATAAACAAAAAACTATGTTGGAATATGCTAAAGTGATTCTTCCTAAAGTAAGTTTTAGTAAAAAGCTATTCAGAAAAGAATTATATAAATGTATAAATTGGGTTGGCCAGGAACAGGTTCACGAATTATATTCCTGGTGCCACGAAAATTTTAATGAAATGTACCCGGATATTTTGGCAGAAGCATTTGCCGATATTGCGGCTTAAAATTATTGCCAGCGGGAACTTTTCCCGCTTTTTTTTTGAACTAACATTTTTACTAAATCTGTAAACTACACTTTTTAACCTACCAACAACAAAAAGAAATATTATAATCCTTACGTATAGCATTTAACTACACTTATCAACTTGTAAATGCCATTCATTGATATTTTTTATATCGGATAACTTGTTTCTGTATGTTTGAACAGAAAGCCAAAATGTTCGGAAAATACTTGATGTATTTCAGCTCAACAGGCTTTATGAAAATTAATTATAGGGGACAAGGGGATTATAATTAATATTTAAAAAAGCACGCCGATTTTACATAGAAATAGTTAAACAGCATTAACCCATGTAAAAGGTGCAAATATCTGACCGGCTGGCAGGTATTGAACTCCCGTTTCCCCGACGGGAGTTTTTTTATGCCAAAAAAAGAAAGGCAAAAAGAGCCTAATTATTAACATAAATTTTTATCTATGAAAAAATTTCTAATTATAGTATTGGTAGTATGCTTTGGGGTAACTTCATTATTTGCCCAAACCAAGCGAATTACCGGGACTGTTTTATCATCAGAAGATGGTACACCAATCCCAGGCGTTTCGGTAGCCGTAAAAGGTACAACAACCGGAACAATTACCAACGCCGAAGGGAACTTTTCGTTAACAGTTCCCGAAAACGAAATCCTTGTTTTTTCCTTTATAGGATTGAAAGCAATGGAAGTTCCAATTACCGGATCATCAGTTTATGATGTTTCAATGGAAGTTGAAACCTTCGGAGTTGAGGAGGTTGTGGTAACTGCATTGGGTATTCAGAAGGCAAAGAAAGCTCTTGGCTACTCTGTTGCAGAAGTTAGTTCTGACTTAATTCAGCAAAAACCGGAAACAGATATTGCTGTTTCGCTGGCAGGAAAAGTTGCTGGAGTTAGTGTTGTTAAAAGTGCCGGAATTGTTGGTAGTGGATCTACAATTACAATCCGTGGCAACTCTTCTATCAACGGAAACAACCAGCCTTTATTTGTAATCGATGGTATTCCGTTTGATGGTGGGTCTAACCAAATTGGTTTGTTCTCTTCGGGCGGAGGAAATACAAACATGGCCTCGAGCCGTTTCCTCGACATTGATCCGAATAACATCGAAAGTGTAAACGTATTAAAAGGTTTAAGTGCTTCGGTTTTATATGGCGAGCAAGGACGAAATGGAGTAATTATTATTTCAACTAAAACCGGTGCCGGGAAAAAGGAAATTGGCATGAAAGTGTCTGTTAACCAATCGGTTTATATGACATCGGTTGCCAAACTTCCCGATTATCAGAATAAATACGGGCAGGGAGGCGACAATGTGACTAATGTTGGATTCGCGGGTAATTGGGGAAATCCTTTTTCCGATGATTTAACAGTTGGTCATCATTACGACCAATCTCGATTTGCAACTGTTTTTCCGGAATATCAGGGAGCGACTGTTCCGTATCAAGCTTTCCCCAACAATGTTTCTGATTTTTTCAGAAATGGATTCGGTTCAAATACGTTTGTGAACTTTTCAAATGGCTTTGAAAGTGGTAGTGTTAATTTCAATTTAGGTTATACCGACGAAGAAGGTTATATTCCTGAAAATGATATTACAAAAATAAACGCATCGGTTGGTGTAGATATGGGTACTGATAAATTTAAATTCAGTGGCTCATTGAATTTCACCAAAACGCAATACAAAACACCACCGGCCGCCGCACGTGGAGCTGCCAATGCAGTTACAATTTTCGAACGCTTGCTTTATATTCCTCGAAACTTTGATCTTACCAATTTACCTTACGAAAATCCGTTCGATCATTCAAGTGTTTATTATCGCACCGATCAGGAAAATCCATATTGGTTGGTTGAAAATTCAGCTTTAAACGATAACAACCATCGGTTTTTTGGTAATGCAAAAGCGTCCTACGATTTTACTAACTTTTTGAATCTCTCATATCAAATTAGCCTCGACACTTACCACGACAATATTATTTATCATATTAATAAGGGTGGCGTTTCGAGTGTTTATGCCGAGAGTGGTTATTTGAGAGACATGCACATCAGAAATACAACCTGGAATCATGATTTATTACTCAATTTGAGAGATATTAAATTAACTGAAGGTCTTGATATTTCAGGGCTTGCTGGTGTTCAGGTGAGGAAAGATAATTACACACGAGGTGGTATTGTTAGTACGCAGCAAATTGTTTACGGCATACTTCAACACGACAATTTTTCTTCAAACTCAAGTACCGATGAACTTACCGGGGCTCCTCTCGACCTTTGGACTGAAGAGAATCAGCTTGGTGTATTTGGGCAAATTGGTCTTGATTATAAAAACTATGCATATTTAACATTATCAGGAAGAAATGACTGGGGTTCGACCGTTGAAAAAGAAAATCGCTCGTTATTCTATCCAAGTGTAACTTTATCGTTTTTACCTACTTCTGCAATTGAATCGTTGCAAAGTAATGTACTAAACTACCTTAAATTAAGAATGGCGTATGCAACATCTGCGGGTTATCCTTCTGTGTATTCAACCCGCGATAGTTATGTTTTGAATCCTTCAGCTTTCGATGGTGGAGAAGGTTCAAATCCATCAATTGAATCATCGCCGTTTTTGGGAAATCCTGATCTTCTTCCTGAACTTCACAAAGAATTCGAAGTAGGAATTGAAACTAATATGTTCAACAATCGGGTAAATCTTGAAGCAACCGGATATTATAGAATATCTGAGGATCAGATAGTCGATAAACGATTAGACCCATCGACAGGATACCGGGTAACTTCTGTAAACCTTGGACGTGTTGATAATAAAGGGATTGAAATTGATCTCGGTGTAAATCCAATTCAAAAAGGTGATTTCAGATGGAAAATAAACAACGTGTTTAGCATGTCGCGTTCGCTTGTTCAAGAAATTGGCGGCGATAGGATAATGACCGCAGGATTTAACGATCAGGGAAATTTTGCCATTGAAGGTGAACCCTTGGGAGTACTTGTAGGTAATTATGCAATTAAGGACGATGAAGATAATTATTTAATTAATGCAACTGATGGACACGTAATTAACAGTAATGATGTTGGCTTAGAAATTGATATTGTTGGTGATCCAACTCCTGATTTTAACTGGAATGTTATCAATACTTTTGCATATAAAGGACTATCGCTTGTTGCGCAAGTTGATTATGTTCATGGTGGAGATTTCTATAGTCAAACCATTACAACTTTACTTCGACGTGGTGTTACCCAGCACGATATGGAAAGAGATAGAATGTACATCGTTCCGGGCGTTTTAGCAGATCCCGACACGGGTGAATTAATCTTGGATGCCAACGGAAATAAAATTCCGAATACAATTCAAATTCCGGCAAACAACCTATACTTCCTAAATCTTCAGGATGCATTTGGTCAGGGTATTTTCGATGCAACAACATTGCGTTTAAGAGAAATTGCCCTTTCATATACTTTGCCCAAAAATATAATGAATAGACTTCCGCTGAGCTCCCTCTCGTTTACGTTATCGGGACAGAACCTGTGGTATTACGCTCCAAACATTCCAAAACACACCAACTTCGATCCTGAAACTTTAAGTACAGGAGTAGGAAATGGTAGAGGATTGGAATATAACTCTGCACCAAGTTCCAAAAGGTTTGGTTTTACAATTAAAGCAACATTATAATGTATAAGCTAAAAAATATAAAAATGAAACTAAAAATGAAAAATATAGGATTGCTTCTTGTAACATTATTGGTGTTTTCGTACAGCTGCGATAATTTTATCGACATGGACTTGCTGGATAATCCAAACAATGTAACTGAGGCAGATGCAGATGTAAACTATTTGCTAAACGGAATTCAGGTTCGATTTGTAGATTTTATGGCTGGTAAGCCGGCCGATAATCAAATGGGGCTTAATTCATCGGCTATGGAAGCCACAAGAATGATTAACCAATTTGGTACTTATACGGGGCCATTTTCGAGAATGAGAGCAACAAGTTCCTCCAGTTTATGGGAATGGTCGTATATGAGGGTTCTAAAAAACAGCGAATTATTAATCAAACTGGCAGATGAAGGTGGATTTAATTATCATGCCGGCATGGGCAAAGTTTTAAGAGCTTTTACCATGGTCAACTTAGTCGACTTTTTTGGCGACGTGCCGTATAGTGAAGCTCTAATTGGATCTGAGAATCTAAATCCGGGGCCAACTTCCGGACAAGAAATTTACAATGCAGCTTTTGATCTAATTGAAAGTGCGATTGCCGATTTTAATGCCGGGGTTCCCGGAGGATTGCCAACTGACTACTTCTATAATAATAATGCGACGAAGTGGATTAAAATGGCCAACACCTTGAAATTAAAAATGTACCTGCAAACCAGGTTAATTAATGCAAGTGAATCGAAATCAGCAATTAATTCAATCATTTCTTCAGGAAATTATATATCAAATTCTGATGATGATTTTCAATTTCAATATTCAACCGTAGCTGCTAATCCAGACAGCAGGCATCCTGAATTCATAAATAATTATCTCGCTCAGGGAGGTGCTGATTATATGAGTAATTATTACATGGATTTACTCATAAATCATAAATCTATTCGCGATCCTCGTTTACGATATTTCATTTACAGGCAAACAGTTGAGGAGCCATCGGGTGATGATTTACCATGTTCAGGAAAAGATTATGACTTTTGTTATGTAGGCGATTCCTATTGGGGACGCGACCATGCCGACGAGGATGGAGTTCCAAACGATGGTGTAAAAAGAAGTTTAATGGGCATTTATCCGGCAGGTGGTGCTTTTGATGGCGATACTTATGCAGCAGGAAATATTAATCCGGGTGCCGGTGGTGCCGGAATATTCCCGATATTAATGTCTTCGTACGTTAAATTTATGTTGGCCGAAAGTAAACTAACGATGGATGTTTCTGGAGATACTAAAACATATTACGAAGCTGGTATCCGGGAATCCATACAAAAAGTAATGTCTTTTGGAGCTGAACAAGCTGCCGGAAGTCCTTTTATTCCAACTGCCGACGATATTGAAATCTACGTTTCGGATGCACTGGACAAATACGATGTTGCTGCCGATGATGGTGAAAAATTAGATGTTGTAATTACAGAATATTACATTGCCCTGTTTGGGAATGGAATTGAAGCTTATAATACAATAAGAAGAACAGGCTTCCCATCTACTTTGCAGGCTCCGGTTCTTGCAGCTGGCCCGTTTCCGCGGAGCTATTTGTTTCCTTCTAATCTTGTTGACAGGAACTCAAGTTTCTCACAAAAACAAGTTACTGAAACGGTATTCTGGGATAACAATTCAACTACTTTACAATAAAATTATAGAATATGAAAAAGTCAATATTATATATTATTAGCATTTTAGGCGTTTCGCTTCTGTTGCTAAACTCGTGCCGAGACGATGAAAAAACATTGTTTTCTTACGGAGATGATATTTTAGATGGAGCAATTGTTTATTTTGCAGAAGAACCTCCTTTAGTTTTAGGGGTAAATGCAGTTAGCGAAGTCCTTTATGGGGGAGATATTGTAGATCCCCTTGGCAACGTTGCTACGTACGATCTTGAAATGCACGCATCTTTATCGGGTGTAATTACAGACACAGTTTTGGTTGGTTCCTATACAAGTTTTCCCTTTAACCTAAGTTTGACTTCGCAAGATTTGGCTGACTTATTGGGAGTGGACATCTCAGATATTAACTTTGGAGATAGTTTCTATTTTTCAGGAACTGTAACTTCTAAAAATGGTATTGTTTACTATGGAGAAGCTCCCGAAATTGGAGACGATGGAAGTTGGATTCCCAATGGAAGAACGCAGATAGAAGCGTTCGATCCGACCAACGGTTACAAAGATGGATTCTTGTTTGATTTTACGATTGGATGTCCGTCTGATTCCTATGATCCTGGCAGTGTTGCTGGGGATTATAATGCATTTAGCGCTTCCTGGGGTATCGATGGAACCGTTTCTATAACAGTAGATGCAAATGATCCAACAACCATTTATGTAGCCGGTATCACCGACCTCGAAGGTCAGCCTTCTCATACTCCAATGACTTGGCATATTAATCCTGAAACCAATGTTGTTACAGTAGATCCTGTAGTAATTTGTGCAAATTATTACGGCTATCCTGATATGTTTTATAGAGGAGGAGGAACTATTTTTCCATGCGCAGGCAATACATTTAGTATGGCATTAGATCCTCAAATTCTTAATTTGGGTGGATGGGGAGCCCAATCCTTTACTTTTACAAAACTTTAGAAATCAAATTAATTGATTCAATATTATGAAGAGAAGAGGTGCTTTTAGGAGCGCCTCTTTTTTAGATGTTTTCGATTATTATAATTTTAACAGGTTCGACAAGAATCTGATTTTCGTCTTTTTGTTGCTGAATTTTTCTTACAACCTCCATTCCTGAAACCACTTTCCCAAAAGCTGCAAATCCTTGTCCGTCAGGTTTTCGGGTTCCGCCAAAATCCAATTCGGGCTGGTTGCCAATGCAAATAAAAAACTCTGTTGAAGCAGTTCCTGTTTCTGCCCGTACAATTGATGCACCAAAACAGAAATCGCGACATACCGGCGTTTTTGGGTTACCGTACTAAATTGTCTTGTTTCTCGATCATACTGTTTCAATTGGTGGACGGGGAATTTCTTCTTTTAAAATTCAGAAATAATAAAAAGTATTTGAGTGAATTTCTGACAAAGGGAAAAAGGCAAAGTAACTTTTGTTAAAGAATTAGCGAAGAGAAGGAAAATCAAATTTGCGATTTTGTATTATTAAAATCGATTTTAACCGGGATTTAGCTCCTTGGTTGAGAGCAATCCACAAGCGGCATAAATATCTTGCCCTCGCGAAGCACGCACAGTAGTAAAAATTCCCTTTCGGTTTAAATGTTCTCTAAATTGTTGGATAGTTTTTTCATCTGGGCTTTTTAGCGGAGTTCCCGGAATTGGGTGAAACCGGATGAGGTTGATGCGGCATTTTAATCCGTTTAAAATGCGGGCTAACTCTTGTACGTGCCTTGCCGTATCATTTAATCCTTCAAACAAAATATACTCGAACGAAACACGTCGCTGACGGCCAAAATCCCAGCTTTTAATTTCTGCGAGAACTTCTTCGATTGGGTAAGCAATTTGTACTGGCATTAATTTCTGACGTTCGTCGTTAAAAGGGGTATGCAAGCTCACGGCCAGGTGTGCCTCACTTTTTTCGAGGAAAGTAATCATGCCCGGAATAATTCCGATGGTAGAAACAGTAATTCGTCGTGGACTCATTGCAAAACCCCAGTCGGCTGTAAAAATTTCGAGGCTTTTCAAAACTTCATTAATATTATCGAATGGCTCGCCCATTCCCATATAAACGATGTTTGAAACTTCTCCGGCTTCCGCAATACTTTTTACCTGATTTACAATTTCACCTGCAGACAGTTGTCCCTGGAAACCCTGTTTGGCGGTCATGCAAAAAAGGCAGCCCATTTTGCAACCTATTTGCGAACTTACACACACTGTTTTACGGTCGTATTCCGGGATCATTGCCGTTTCAACAAATTTATTTTGTGCGGTTGGGAAAAGATATTTTTTTGTACCGTCGTTGCTCTCTTGTACTTTGGTTGGTTTTATTAATCCGAACTCAAATTTTTCATTTAATGATTCACGGGTTTTTTTTGAAAGGTCGGTCATTTCGTTAATCGATGAAATTTCTTTTTTGTACAACCAACCGGCAATTTGTTTTGCAGTAAATTTTTGCAGTTTTAATTCTGCCACAAGGTTCTGCAGCTCGGGTAATGTTTTTCCAAAAAGGCTTTCTTTCATTGTAAAAATTTGGTTAAAGATAGGTGAAATATACGATTTTAAGGTATTGAAGATTTTAACCTTAAGCGGTTTAACTATTGGCTTTCTATGTAATTTTCGGTACAAGAACTAACAGGCCCTAAATTAATTTAGGATTAGGTAGAAGTCGCAGGCAGTTTATAAAGTAGGAACATTATTAAAAATGTCCTTTCATAAAAAAAAGAATTTTTATTTAAAATGTGGGTAGGTTTTATATTTTACAAAACAGATATTAGGAATGGCTTTCAAAAACTTTTATACCATTTTTTGGTGTTAGTAGCAAAAACCTTGTCAACAACTTCTTTTGGAAGTTTCAGGCCATTGAATTCACCGTCAATTAAATGGCTTGTCATTTTATTATCAGTTACCAGATATTCCCAATCGCGTAACCATGTTTCGTTCATTCTTTTATGAAATGATTCTTTATCTTCACCACCACGTTCACCTATATCAGTCCCGTATAACAATCTATCCTGATATTTAATAAAAAAATCGCGGACTTTTTCGTGTTCATCGCGGGTTTGATAGAACAGATCACCCATTCGTGCTGCCATGTCAATCGAAGAATTCGGGAACCGATCAAGATATTTTGCTTGTTCATCGACACTCCATTCCAGGCTGGCAAGGTGGCAACCGATAAAAACAAGTCCGGGATTTTTTTCCAGCATCCTGTCGCGGGCATCCATTTGTTCCTGATACGTTGGATATTCAGGATGTAAATACATGTGGTAGTGGGGATTATTTGTAAAATAATTTTTGTTGTTATTTGCCTTCATCTCTTCAATGGGTTGCCAACAAGCTTTTGGTTCTCCCAAATGCCCGACAAGTGGAATACCAATTTCAGCCAAATGAGCAAAAACCGGATCAAATTGAGGATCGTCGATCATAATAAGAATACTGTCTTTATCTCTTATTTCCATTCCAATGTTCTTCCAAACTTTCACAGCTTTTGCCCCGTCGGCAATGCACTGATCTATCCACGAAATGGTATTTTCAGCCCAGGCAGGATCGTCCCACCCGTTGAGACAAAATGTTGTGGAGTAATCAAAATCAGCGTCGAAAGTGTTATTTAAAGATGTTAACTGGTGGTGGGCTTCAGCCACACGTTCGCAACCCCCCGAAAAAGTATTAATGGTAAATAGTTTAAAATTGTCTTTTTGTGCTTGCTCCATCGACACACTTTTGTTTGTATAAATATGGTAGTGTGCATCAATTTTTTCAACACTGGCAAAGTCTTCAATAGAATAAAATTTGCTGTCGCACGAAACAAATAAAAAGGCAAATAAAATAATTAGCAGATAAATGATTTTCATAATAAAATTAGTTTTATTTAAGGATTTGAAGTTAGAAAAAAAAGGAGTCAAAAAAATAATTCAATAGTATTTTTGAACTTGTGGTTTTTAAAAAGAATAGTAGAACATTAATAAAAATGTTTTATTAGTTTAAAATGAAAGAAAAAGTAATTATAAAAAAAGAAAATCCTTTTTCTGAAGTTTCTACGGTCTTGATCCGGGAGCTTTCGAAAGAATTGGCCAAACGTTACGAATTTACTTACGATGGTTCTGGTGGTTTTCAACCCGAAGACGTTACAGTTGAAAAAGCGGCATTCCTGGTAGTTTGGATAAATGAGGAACCAATTGCGTGCGGTGCCGTCCGCCCCTTATTTGAAAATGAAATTGCAGAAATAAAACGAATGTTTGTTAAACCTGAATTTAGGGGAAATGGAATTGCCAGGTTATTGTTAAAGAAATTGGAATCGCTTGCCGTAGAAATGGGTTATAAAAAAATTTGGTTAGAAACCGGCGATCGCCAACCTGAAGCCATTCGATTATACGAGAATACAAATTATTCAAGGATTATCAATTACGGGAATTATAAAGAGAATTTACATAATAACTGTTTTGAAAAAGTATTGTTAAATGATTGAATTATTGAGTAAGCGGAGAAGCAACGGGAAATATATCCACCGGTAGCAGTTTTTATTTTGATGGCCTTTTAAACACGCTGTCTTCAATTTCTATATTAATATTAATCTTTTCCATTATAACCATCGCTGTTCCCATTGGGGAATCCGATTCAATTTTCATGGCAATTTTAATACCGTCAATTTCTTTATAATCCATCATACGTTGTTCAACCTCAACGGTTTGCCCTATCGCACTCACTTTGGCTTTCACTTTCGATATAAGGTAAGTTTCGGCATTTATAAAGTAATTCCTAACATTTCCATCTTCCGAGGCTAATTTAATATGATAAACTTCTTTGTCATCCATTTTTACTTTACCAATAAAATCAACAGTGTGCCCTTTTGCTTTGTAGTTGTACAATTCACCTTCCATGTCGGCCTGCGATTTAGCTTGACTCAATTGGTCACCAGCAAGATCTTGTGGTTCCGGGCTCACCCAGGGAGCAATCATCCAGCCATCTTCCCCATCAAATGCCTGAACCATTTTTTGTCCCTGCATGTCCATGTCTAATCGAAATTTTCCGGGTCTTTTTATTTTCATTTCCATTGGTAATTCCATTCCCATCTGGCTTACTTTTGCTTGTATAACAAAAGTCTTCACATCAACCAACTTTTCCTGTCCAACGGCTTTAAAATGTTTTGTCAAAACCTCGTCTAATGTTTGAGCATCAGAAAACACAACAACTACAAATATTGCCAGAAATGTTAAAATCAATTTTTTCATAGTATTTTTTTATAAAAATTTCACTGTTGGTTAATTATAGGGCATCTCTAAAAACTCATTTCTTTCAAAAAATGAAGATAATGAATAATATGCAAGGCATAATTTTTTGGAATAGCCGTAGCTATTTCAAAAAATTATAACGCAGTCAGATTGTTTATTATCTTCGTTCCCGAAGGGTTTCCAGAGTTTTCCATATCCTGCTTCAAATTTTATTACATTATCCCGATAGTGTTTCAAAAATTTGAATTGTCTCTGAAAAACTCTGAAAATTTTGATGTGAAGGAGTTTTTAGAGATGCCCTATAGTTTTAAATCTAATAACAGAATGATTTAAGCAGGAATTATTAAAAATAAATTTCTGCCATTATTTTTTCAAACGAAACTCCCTTTTCAATCAGTAGATCCCGAACTTCAACCACCATTTGCGCTTTCCCGCAAATATAATACAATACATCCGGAAATACTTCTATCTCTGAAAGGTACTCCGAAACGCGTCCGGGAATAACATCACAAGAAGATTCGCGCGAAGAGCACCGGATGTAATTTTTATCCAACTCCCAATTAAATTCATCTTCAAAATAAAATTGATTTAAAAACCTAACTCCATGAATGAGTTTTTTATTCTCATATTGCCCTGACAAAAACATACTGTAAAACGGGGCAATTCCGGTTCCGGTGGCAATCCACCAGGCTGGTTCCTTTGTCCCTAAAAAGCTTCCGTAAGGTTCCGAAATTAAAATTTTGTCACCGGGAATCATATTTGCAAGTTTTGGAGTTAAAAACCCATCGTCATTTATATTGAATAAAATTTTAACTTCTTTTTCACTCTTCCCGCTGCAAATACTGTAAATGCGAGGCGGGCTTTTCTGATCGATCCCTATTTTAATTACCTGCCCGGGAATAAAATCAAAATTTCGATAAAAAGAGATTAAATGAACGTCGGGAGAAATTTCTTCGTTATTAGTTAGTGAAACTTCAATCAACGCGGGATCTTTTTTTATAGTTGTTTTTTTTGGCATTGAAATAAAATGCAACTTTTTAATAGTTCCTAAAGGAGAAGGTAACCACAAGATTTTCTTCAGAACTCACAAACATATTCTTTACCCGGTAATAAACATTTAGTTCTTTCATGCCGATTACTTCGTCCGAATTCCCGTTTAGCTCAATCGTAGTTATATGGTGTGCTTTTAACAAAACAGATTCCTGACAATCAAAACCTATCCCGGGCTGGACCATCTCCAATTCATAATCGATGTCCGAATTATTTTTGATTTGGACATATTTGGTTTCTTCATTTTTAAGTCGAAGTGGAGAATCGCCGTATTCCAAAGATGCAAAAAATAAAGGTTCCAAAAAATCTGGCTCGCCCATTAATGTATTGTCAAAATAAACAGCAGTTCTACGGTTAAAAAGGGCTTCTTTAATTCCACCCAAGGTTCGGCTTTTTGCAAAAACAAGTGTCATTGGCCTATGGCTATTTTCCAATTCGAACGACATACCAATAGGCCCGTGTACATCGGTATTACAAAACATAGTTAACTTCTTTTCGTTGGCCCAATCCAGGGCTTCGGGATAATAAGACCTACTATTAAAAACCTCTATTCCATGTAACAAATCATTTTTCAAAAGCTCAGAATGCTCCTCCCACCAAAGCGTGGTGTCGGGTTGCTGGCTTTTCCATCCGGGGTGGTTCCATAAAATAAATGCGCCTTGTTCCCGGGCCTCTTTTAGTGCATCGTTTACATCCTCGCGATCAAGTAAATTTGCGTTTCGTATAAAAAGGGCATTTAAGTGTCCCGGCGGCATCCCCCTGGTTATTTCTGCTGCCTGGATCAACAAAACATTTAAATTTTCTGCCTTTGGTTCTGCAATTTCGAACGACCGATTATGCCCTGAAATAATGTCCTTAGAATGTGGTCGATACTCAATGTGATCTGTAATCGAGATAGCGTCTAATCCTTCCCGCCATGCTTCTTCAACTCTAATAGTTGGCCAAACCGTCCCATCTGAAAAAACAGTGTGCATGTGAAAATCGCATTTCAAAGTCTGGTATCCCAAAATATCAGGAACATTAATTATTTTTCTTGATTGTCCGGCTGCCAACTCAACAACAAACAAAATCGAAATCAGGAAAAGAGTTTTTCTAAAGTGCATAACTTTGAGGTTTTACTGAATTATTTAAAAGTATAAAAATATCAACTATTTTTCTCAAACAGTTATAATTTGTTACTTGAAATATTTATTTATTGTTTCTGAATCATTAAATTTAACAAAAACAGCCCACCCTTTTTAAAAAAATTAAAAAGAAACTTGCTCAATGTATATTTTATCTCGATCTTTACAACATATTTAATATGGAGAAATTATTCAAAAATAGCAGTAACCAAAGCCAGGCAGTTGAAATTAAAAAAATAAGCCATAAAAAACACATATTAAAAACTATTTATTTTAATGGCCCTTTATCAAACTCCGAACTTTCGAAACTTATTAATTTAAGCACACCAAAAATTAACAGTTTGTTGGTTGAACTGGTTGAAGACAAATTGGTAGAGGAATTAGGAAGAGGAGATTCAAGTGGCGGGAGACGACCAAATATGTATGGTCTTATTGAAGATGGGTTTTATGTTGTGGGCATAACCATAAATATTAATCGGACAATTATTTCTATTTTTAACAGCAATAACAAACAAGTAAGCGGGCCACATTATTTCCCAATTAAAATGCAACCAAACCTGGAAATTTTTATGCGGGTAAACGAAAAACTGGAACAAGTTGTTAAGGGCAGTAACATCGACCGAAACAAAATTCTGGTTGCAGGAATCGAACTCCCCGGATTAATCAATCAAAAGTTGGGAATAAATAAAACCTATTTCCCTCACATAACAAATCTTTTTGAAGACCTTAAAAAAATATTTGGAATTCCCGTATATTTTGATCATAATTCAAAAGTAAGAACTTTTGCTGAGCAACATTTTGGGCTGGCAAAAGATAAAAAAAACGTTTTAATGCTTCAGGTTGATTGGGGTTTAGGCCTGGGAATTATTATTAACGGGAAATTGTATGCCGGAAAATCTGGTTTTGCGGGGGAATTTGGGCATTTGCCTATAGCCGATAACGGGATACTTTGTAGCTGCGGAAAACAAGGTTGCCTCGAAACGATTGTATCGGCAACGGCAATTGTTCGTTTAGCCAAAGAGGGAATTAATAAGGGCAGTTCGTCGTTAATGGAAGAATTGGTTATGGGGGATATTGAAAAAATTGAAATATCGACTGTAATCCAGGCGGCCAATTCAGGTGATCAATTCGCCATCTCCTTATTTTCAAACCTTGGACACTGGTTAGGAAAAGGGATTGCTTACCTGATTCAGGTTTTCAACCCCGAACTTATAATTATTGGTGGACATGTGGCCGAAGCCAGCCAATATATAATGGCACCTATTCAGCAATCTATAAATACTTACGCGAACCGCGATATTAGCAACGATACGATAATTAAATTCTCTGAACTGGGGTCGAAAGCAGGAACTATTGGTGCTGCTGCCTACGCCCTGGAAAGGATATCATTTTCAAAATAAAAAAAATGAGAGTAAATTTTTCAAAAGTTGAGCAAGCTTTTTTCGAAGAAACCGGCTTAACAAAAATTTCAACACGTATTCCATATATTTCAGTTGAAAGTTTTCCAAAACTAGGACTGCTTTCTGCCCTCAGTTTTATTGAATGGGCCGGCGAAAATCCGACCGGGGTTGTTAGTCTTCCAACAGGAAAGACTGCCCAGTATTTCCTTAGGTTTACCGACCTGATTATGGAAAACTGGAACAACAAAAAGGGGAAAGAAATCCTTGATAAATATGGATTGGAGAAAACTAAAAAACCAAACTTGAGCGAATTACAATTTGTCCAGATGGGCGAATTTTACCCAATCAGCCCAGAACAACATAACAGTCTTTTTAATTTTGTCGAGAAATATTACATCGAAGGTTTTGGTCTTAATAAAAACAGTTCTCTTTTAATAAATTCAGACAAAATAAAACTCGCAGCTAACAAACATTTTTCAGAAGTTTTCCCCGATTATAAAATTGATTTAACACTTCGTTACCGTGAGGCAAAATCGCATTTGGAACAACTTCAGCAAAAATCGATTTTTAAAATCGACAACTGGTGTTCAGATTACGAAAGCCAGATCAGGGAAAAAGGTGGAGTTGGATTTTATCTTGGAGGAATAGGTCCCGACGGGCATGTAGCGTTTAACACCCGAGGTTCCGATCATTTTTCAACAACCAGGTTAACAAAAACCAATTTCGAAACACAAGCAATTACTGCTGCCGATTTGGGCGGGATTGAAGTATCTAAAAACAGGCTGGTAATCACGATTGGTTTGGGGACAATCGGTTTTAACCCCGATAATAAAGCCATTATTTATGCTGCCGGCGAAGCTATTGCAGGTACAATTAAAAAATCGCTGGAAAATGAAGCATCTGTTACTTATCCTGCTTCTTCGTTCCACAGGTTAAAAAACAGCCGATTTTATTTAACCGATGGTGCAGCCGTAAAATTAGATGACAGTGTTGAATGTTTTTACAATTGCGGAGAATGGTCGCATCAGAAAACCGAAAGGGCAGTTATTGAATTATGTGAGAAAATAAATAAATTCGGACGCAAACTGGAATTGGAAGATTTAAAAGCAGATAAATATTGCAGACGTATACCTGATTTGAATGAGAATTCTGTTCAAACAGTAATCGATTCTATTTTGGCAAAAATTGAAAAGGGGATGCAAAAAGACACCAATCAGGTAATTTATCATACCGGCCCGCACCACGACGACATTATGCTTGGAATAATGCCGGTAACTAACCGCCAATCCCGCGAAACAAGCAACGAACTTCATTTCTCTGTATTAACGTCTGGGTTTACAGCAGTTACCAATAAATTTCTTTACGATTTATTGATCGACACAAAAGATTTAATGAACCAGGGAAAAATTGAAATGGTAGATTATCCCGACTTTTTTAAAGACGGCTATAAATACAAGTGGGATAAAGATATTTACCATTACCTCGATAATATTGCAGCGCAAGATAAAGAAGAGAAACGACGTGGTGTTTGTCACAGAGCGATCCGGGCACTGGTTTCAATTTGGAAAACAAAAGACAAAGAAGAGCTGCGAGATGCTATTTACGAGGTTCTTTCATCGCTAAAAAACAGCTACGATGGAAGCAAAAATCCCCCTAAAATTCAAAAACTAAAAGGGATGATCAGGGAGATGGAAGAAGAACTGGTTTGGGCGCATTTCGGGATAATGGTAAAAAATGTACACCATCTCCGGCTCGGATTTTATCAATCGGATGCATTTGCCAGCAAGCCTGACATGGAAAAAGATGTGCTGCCCATTTTAAATGAATTCAGAAAATACAAACCAAACACCATCAGTTTGGCCATGGATCCGCAAGGTAGCGGCCCCGACACACACTATAAAGTTTTACAAGCCATTGCCAGGGCAGTTGAAGAATGGAAAAAAGAAGAGGATTTAAGCAATTTACGGATTATTGGATATCGGAATGTTTGGTTCCGGTATAACCCGTGGGACGTGGAAGTTATAGTTCCTGTTACGCTCAATTCGCTGGCAACAATGGACAAATCATTTTCAGAATGTTATGTGACTCAGGTAAATGCATCTTTTCCCAGCTACCAACACGATGGTAAATTCAGCGAACTTACTCAACGTGTTTGGCTTGAACAGCACAAACAAATTCAGTTATTGTTGGGAAAAAATTTCTTTTTTCAAAATAAATCTCCACTGCTTCGGGCAACCCATGGTTTTGTTTACATTCGAGATTTGAATACGGATCAATTCCTCGAAGAAGCATTTTCTTTGGAAAAATCGATGGAAGGGATTTTTTGATCCAGTTTCTTTTTTTTAAAATGATAAATAGGGTTTCCTGAAGATTTATACCGATTTAACAACCAAATGTCGCATACTTTCGTTTTACTCAGCATACTCCTTTGTTGTAGTATCGGCATTAACCATTATAAACTTCGAAATTGCCATGCGGCATTTCAAAGTACAATTGGTATTACTTCGTAATTACCCTTTTTTCTTTATTGTCGAAAACGACTTAGGAGGAATTTCGACAAATACAAATTTTATACTAAAAGTCCTTGTACCCTATTTTCTATTTAACAATTGGTATATGCTTTATACCATAAAAAAGAAAGTTGCATTCCCAATTTAATTTTAATATTTTTAAAAAGTTATTTATTTGTATGGGATTTTATTCGAAACCAACAGTAATGTTACAAAAAATATAAGATTATGGAATTAGAGCAAGTAAAACAAAAAACTAAAAAAGTAGTAGCAAATGTCTTAAAAATGGATGAATCGGAAATTACCGATGATGCCAACTTTATTTTCGACCTTGGCGCCGATTCAATGCAAAGCATGTTGCTTATTGCAGCATTTGAAGAAGAATTTGATATTGAAATGGATGTCGAAAAAGCACAGGAAGTACAATCCATTGGAGGTGCAGTTGAATTTATTTCAGGCTACCTGTAAAATTCAGGGTCCATTTCAATATCAAATCATTATTAAAACAGTAAAACCAAATTATGACTAAAAGAGCAGATCTTCACAAGAAGAATCTCCAAACACTTTTTTATCCAAAATCGGTAGCCATTGTTGGAACAAACAAAGTTAAGGGAACGGTTCCAGGCGATATTTTCACGAATATCATGAAAGCAGAATTAAATGGTGTTGTTTTCCCGGTCAACCCAAGAGAAAAATTTATTGGTGGCGTAAAAACATACAAATATGTTATCGATGTACCAGACGATGTTGACCTGGCAATAATTGTTTTCCCCAGTTCGGTGTGCAACAGGGCACTGGAACAGTGTGGGCAAAAAGGCATTAAAGCAGTTATTATTATTTCTGCCGGATTTAAAGAAATAGGCGGAAGAGGGCTTGAAAGGGAAAAAGAACTTCTTGAAATAGCTGATAAATACGACATGTCGTTTATTGGTCCCAATTGCCTCGGTGTAATAAATACCGACCCACTTTCGCGGTTAAATGCATCTTTTGCAAGGGAATTTCCGGCCGAAGGAAATATTGCATTCCTCTCGCAAAGCGGTGCTTTGTGTACTGCGGTTCTCGATTATGCTCTAGCGAAAAAGATTGGTTTTTCGAAATTTATTAGTTTTGGAAATAAAGCTGACATCTCGGAAATTGACCTGATGTATTACTTAATGGAAGACGAAAAAACAAAAGTTATTTTAGTTTACCTTGAGGAAATTTCTAATGGTGCGGGATTAATGAAGGCTGCCCGCGACGTTATGGAAAAAAGCGGAAAGCCAGTACTTATTTTGAAATCGGGAAGGACTTCCGAAGGTACCTCAGCCGCTGCTTCACACACCGGATCACTTGCAGGAAGCGATGAAATCTGCGATGCTGCATTCAAACAGGCAGGAATTATCCGTTGCGAAAATATTGAAGAGATGTTTAATATTGCCATTGCTTTTGCATATCAACCCAAGCCAAAAACTAATAAAGTCGCCATTATCACAAATGCAGGTGGTCCCGGAGTTTTAACTACCGATGCTGCAATTAAACAAGGTTTGAAAATGGCTAAATTTAGCGACGAAACTACCCTTCTTTTAAAAAGAAGCCTTCCTACAACAGCAAATATTAAAAACCCGGTTGATGTAATTGGCGATGCCCGGGCCGACAGATATATTGCAGCAATGGATGCCGCTTTTAAAGACGATGATGTTGAAGGTGTGTTTGTAATTCTTACCCCACAGTCGATGACGGACATTGAAACTATTGCGGAAGAAATTGCAAAAGCAGCACAAGCGTCCGAAAAACCAGTTTACACTTCTTTTATGGGCGAAGCAGATGTAGCTGCAGGAATAAGAATCCTTGAACAATATCAAATTCCACATTATTCACTGCCGGAAGCAATGTGCAAACCATTTCACACTGCTTTTACATTCAACAAAGTTTTACAGGAAGAAAAAGTTAAAACCATTGAATTTGCCGATGTTGACAAAGAAAAAGCTCAATCTATTTTAGCTGATGCAGAAAAAGAAGGAAGATCGTACCTGCCTGAATATATGGCTGCTAAAGTAATTGAAGCTTATAAACTCCCGGTTGTTGGAAATGGTTTTGCCACTTCTGCTACCCAGGCGGGCGAAATTGCCGATGGCATTGGATTTCCGGTGGTAATGAAAGTTATGTCGGACGATATTATTCATAAATTTGATGTGGGTGGTGTTGTTTTAAATATTAATTCAAAACAAGAAGCTTCGCAGGTTTTTGATGAAATTTATGCCAACGTCAATAAAAACATGCCCGAAGCGAAAATAGATGGTATCCATATTGCAAAACAAATCCCCAAAGGAACCGAAGTTATACTTGGCGTAAAACGCGACCCTTCGTTTGGTCCGGTAATTATGTTTGGACTGGGGGGTATTTTTGTTGAAATATTTAAAGATGTTAGTTTCAGGATTGCTCCTGTTAGCAAAAAAGCTGCCCTTGATATGATTACCCAAATAAAATCTTCTGCCCTCCTTCAGGGTGCCAGAGGAAGAGAAGTTATGGATATTGAAAGTATTGCTGAAGCAATTATGCGACTCAGTCAATTAGCAATTGACTGCCCTCAAATAAAAGAATTAGACATTAACCCATTGATAGTATTGGAAGATGGGAATGGATGTTTTGTAGCCGATACAAAAATTATAATCTAAAAAAATCAAATTTAAAATCATTTAAAAATTAAGTACAATGAGAATATTAATGCACGACAATTATCTTCAATTAAGTAAATGGACCGCACATTACATTGCTAAAAGAATTAACGAATTTAATCCAACTTCCGAAAACCCATTTGTACTGGGACTTCCCACCGGATCTTCTCCAATTGGAACTTACACAGAGTTAATCGAATTGGTAAAACAGGAGAAAGTTTCATTTCAGAATGTAGTTACTTTTAATATGGACGAATATGTTAATATTCCGGAAGACCATCCTGAAAGTTATCACTACTTTATGGATAAACATTTATTCAACCACATCGATATTCCCCGTGAAAACATTAATGTTTTAAATGGAAATGCACCCGACCTTGAAAAAGAATGTGCCGATTATGAAGCAAAAATTGCAAGTCTTGGTGGAATCAAATTATTCCTTGGCGGAATTGGCCCCGACGGACACATTGCCTTTAATGAACCGGGCTCGTCGCTGACATCAAAAACAAGGGTGAAAACGTTAACTTACGATACTATTATTGCAAACTCAAGGTTCTTCGGAAACGATTTAAACAAAGTGCCAAAAACAGCATTAACTGTTGGAGTTGATACTGTTATGAAGTCTGACGAAGTGATAATTATTATCAGCGGTTACAATAAAGCACGGGCATTGCAAAAAGTTGTTGAGGAAGGAATAAATCACATGTGGACCGTTTCCGTGCTTCAACTTCACGAAAAAGGAATGATTGTTTGTGACGAAGATTCAACTTATGAATTAAAAGTAGGTACAGTTAATTACTTCAAAGACATTGAAAAAGACGAATTAAAAAATTTACCTGAATTATAGAATTTTATATGAGTTATAGGAATTTAACCAACAATGAAATAACAGCCCTGAAACAACAGGGCTGTTTTTCTATCGAGTGGGCAAGCATTCTTGTGAACAATGGTTTTAAAGTTAATACCATTTATGACACTCAGTTCGCTGGTGAAATAAAATTAGGTTCATTCACCGGAAACGTTGAGCTCGAAAAAGGCATCTCGAAACAGGCAGGTATTCGCAATAGTTATATTGAAAACTGTGTGATTGGCGATAACGTTTATCTTTCAAACATTGGAAGTCTTGTAAATTATAATATTGGTGACAAGGTTGCCATTGAAAACGTTGGGACAATTGCAGTTACCCAGGAAAGCACGTTTGGGAACGGCCACGAAATTGAGGTTTTAAATGAAGGCGGTGGCAGGGAACTTCCTATTTTCGATCAATTATCGGCACAAATTGCTTATCTGTTGGTTGTTTATCGCCACAATAAACCCTTAACCGAAAAGTTAAAAAAGCTGGTTAAAAACTATGTTGACAGCAAAAAATCGCTTATTGGAAATATTGGGGATAATACAAAAATATTGCACAGCAAATCTTTGATAAATGTAAATATTGGTGCTTATTCCAAAATAAGGGGGGTGTCTGTTTTAGAAGAAGGAACAATTGTTAGTTCACGACTTGCACCTACAATTATTGGCGAAGGAGTTGTTGGCAAAAATTTTATTGTTTTATCGGGTTCAAAAATTGACAGTGGTGCTATTTTTACTTCCACTTTTATTGGTCAGGGTGTGCAAATTGGCAAGCAATTTTCGGCTGAAAATTCGGCATTTTTTGCTAATTGTGAAGGATTTCATGGAGAAGCTTGTAGCATATTTGCCGGGCCATACACAGTAACTCACCACAAATCGACATTGTTAATTGCCGGAATGTTTTCGTTTTATAATGCTGGAAGCGGCACAAACCAAAGCAACCACATGTACAAACTGGGCCCCATCCACCAGGGAATAGTTGAACGGGGTGCAAAAACCAGTTCATTTTCGTACATGCTTTGGCCTTGCCGGGTTGGGGCTTTTTCGGTGGTAATGGATAAACACGCGGCAAATTTCGACACTTCCGAATTACCCTTCTCTTATATTTCGGTGCAGAATGGGAAAAGTGTGGTGACCCCGGCAATGAACCTATTTACTGTGGGTACTGCCCGCGACAGCAAAAAATGGCCAACCCGCGACAGGCGGACGGACACAACCAAACTTGACTTAATTAACTTCGAATTACTAAACCCTGTTACAGTACAAAAAATAATCGATGGTTCAAATTTGCTTGCAAAACTTCACGAAACCGCACCAAAGAACAGGGAGTTTGTCACACATAAAGGTGCGTATATTAACAGGTTGATGTTACGCACATCGAAAAGATATTACGATCTCGCAATAAATGTCTATCTCGCAGAAGAGTTAATAAAACGATTAAAAAAATCTGACTTAAATTCTCTTGGTGAAATAAGGGAGAAACTTACCCCTAAATTAGAACCTCAACAAAATAAATGGGTCGATATTTTAGGGATGGTTGCAGATAAAACGCAAATCGAAAATTTAACTGATTCGCTTATTGAGGAAAAAATAAATTCGATCGACGATCTACTTTCCGGGTTTGAAAAACTCAGGGATGAATATGAAAACAGGGCATATTCATGGACTGTAGCTACCATTAAAAAACAATTAAATATTGATGTAGAAATCATTTCTAAAGAGCAACTTCTAAAGATTGTTAGCGAATGGAAAACCAACTCCATAAAATTCAATAATATGATTTTGAAAGATGCGGAAAAGGAGTTTGACCAACTAAGTAAAATTGGTTTTGGACCAGACGGCGGGGAAGACGAAAAGTTTGCCGATTTTGAAGCCATTCGCGGGAATTATGAAACCAATACATTTATAATTGGCTTAAAAAATGAAAGTGATAAAATTGAATCTGTTTCTGTGAACCTAACTAACCGGTTAGAAAAACTACCAGATTAATATTCAAACCGAGTTAACTTTGGATCAGTTTAATTATCGGGTTGGTGGGATAAAAAGTTTTCTTTTATCTTTCATCCATGGAAATGGAAATACTACTACGCCACTTACTGCCAGAAGAGTTATTTGAATATTTCGATTTGGTA
>Ga0233437_1001899_pt1 | contig 34977 bp, 31 predicted proteins | sample SI_122_August201_FD_182714 | JGI IMG/M metagenome (GOLD analysis project Ga0233437, IMG submission 182714) | Seawater microbial communities from Saanich Inlet, British Columbia, Canada - SI_122_August2016_200_MG | ecosystem: Environmental > Aquatic > Marine > Inlet | place: Canada: British... | reverse complement strand
TAGTGCCTAAAAGATAGTCCTCACTTCCGTAGGATTTAGAAATGATTGAACATTGTTCTAATCCATCAAACTGGTTTTCGTTACCAATTTTAATTGAAACATTTCTGGATTCTATTGAATCAGTCAAAATACTGTTAATGACTGATTTCTCTTCAATAATTTTATATAGTAATTGCAGATTTTCGTGATTATCGAACTCTGGAAAAGTACAGATAGTTGAGTGTCCATAGATGAAAATATCGCTTTCAGGTTCTGTATCAAAGGCTTTTTTTCCTAATCTTATCACCTGGGGCAATATATTTTCTACCGAATTGATTTTTCGTGTAATTTTATCAATTAGGATCCTGCGGATCGATGATAAAGTTTGTCCTTTAAATAAACTGCAAAGAATATGACTAATCTTATTAAGGGTTTCCTGGTCAGGACATTCCCGTAAGACAACCACTTTATTTTTAACCAATCCTATCTGTGTGATCAAAATAATGACTACCTGATTAGGGCTTAATTTAATCAGTTCTACTTTTTTTAATTTGGAATTTGACGGTTGTGGCGGTATTAGAATTCCAATAAAATTGGTTTCTCTGGATAAATCTGTCGTAATTTCATGAAGTATATCTTCCAGTTTATCCGGATGCGAATCAAATGATAAATCCTCGTTTTCAATAACGGGTTTTGAATTTTCTCTCTGATTTATTTTGAGGATTTTATTGATATAAAAGCGATATCCCTTATCAGTAGGAACCCGTCCGGAAGAAGTATGCGGTTGAGCGATCAATCCCATCTCAGTGAGATCCGACATTACATTTCTAACAGTTGCTGCCGATAGTTTCTCTTTTAAGATTTTAGTAATAACTCTGGAACCAACTGGTTCAGCTTCATTAACATAATACTCGATGATACACTTTAAGATAGCTTCGGCGCGATGATTCATTTTTCGATATTAAAACTATTTTGTTTCTTTAAAAGCTGGACGCTCATTGATTTTTACAATCTGTTTTTTTTTCGTTAGCACTCAGTACTGTTGAGTGCTAAAATTTATCACTATCATTAAATACTGTCAATTCCGATGTTGAAATATAATAGGGTATTAATTTGATTTGTTTGATTTTATTTTTATCTGTTCTACTGAAATATCATACTCATCCGGAATATGTAGCAATTGAATTTTCTTAAGCATTTCATCCGTGGGTATTACATAAATCATTCGTGAATACATACTTTTGTGTTCCTGTCGATTAATGGGGAGTGGAACAATACCAAAAATAGATATTTGTTGCTGTTTGGCGTGATGTATCACTCTATCAATGACTAGTTCTAATTTTTCCTGATCTTCAAAAGTAATTTTTATTTTATAAAATTCTAATAATGATCTACCTTCATCAAAATTTTCTGAAGGAATCTCTATTAGTTTTACTTCAGGCAGCCTGAATTTATTTGTTCCTGTTCTGATGGCTGCCTTTAAATCAAGAATATGACCGGGTAGAATCTCTATTTCTGATTTATAAACTTTAACAATCAAAAACTTATTATCAACTGTAATGACATCCAATAATAAATTATGGGAGTGATCTTTTTCAACAGCAAGTACTACTCCAGGTCTTAGGATTTTCCGTTTATAATCTTTTTTGCTTTTAATGAATTGGAATGGAATCGCTTGATCGGGATTGTTTTCGTTAATATATTCGATAATCAACTCATTTTGAAAGATATGGCTATTATCATTAGTGCAAGCATGTCTAAGCCAATTTGATTTATCATAGTCAATCGCATACAAAGTATGATTTTGATGCTTCCCAATGAATATCAATTTCTGACAATTGGGGCAATAAGTGGGATACACGTTACAAAAAGTCATCAGCAGCACCAAGTATATTTTATTAATGAACAAAAAACGTAATTTTATAAACTTTATTTTAATATAATGCAACGAGTAAAGCTAAAACTTTATTTAATAATACTGTCAAATATATTGCCTTGTTATTATTACCATTATGGATAGGTAAAAATACTCACTTTAATAAGAAGTTGTTTTTATTAATTGATTAGGTTAATTTGAAATATTTTTTAAATAATTCAATTTTGAAGTTTCCATGGTACAATTTACCATTTAACACCCAATTTTCTCATATAGCAATACACTATACCATGCCCATGCAAGAAAGATCATCAATCGTGGTTGAAGAATATTTACAGGTAATTTATTCCCTTATTTCCGAAAATCAAATCGTAAAATCGATTCATTTAGCAAATCGTCTCAAAACCAGCCCCTCTACTGTACATGCTACGCTTTCCAGACTTCAACGTGATAAATTGATAATCGTTGGCAAAAAAAAAGAGATCACTCTTACAAAAAAAGGCGTCAAAGTCGCAGAAGATTTAACCCGAAGACACCGATTGGTCGAAACCTTTTTGTGTGATAAATTAGGCATATCCTGGCATGAGGTACACAAACATGCACACATCCTTGAACATGGTTTAACAGACTTAGTAGAAGAAAAACTGGCAGAATTTATGGATTTCCCAAAATCATGCCCCCATGGTACCCCTTTACCCGGAGAAAAAGACACCTTACCAAAAGATTTAATCACACTGGATAAAGTTCCTATTGGAAAAGAGGTTAAAATTATAATTATTTATGAGTCCCTGGAAGAATCAGTGGATTTAATGAAATTTTTTCAGGATAAAGGTATCAAACCCGGAAAAAAACACAGTATACTTGAAAAAACAGATGTTACTAAAACAATGCTACTTCAATCTGAAAGCAGTGCAGCTACTATATCATATGAAATTGCCAGTCAGATTGGTGTATCTGTAATTTAAATGAATAAAAATTTTACATTTACGAAACTTAATAAAATATCATATAGTTAAGACTACAAGAGAAAAAGCTTTGTCACCTGAACACTATTTTTTAACTTATCCGACCGATAGAAATGATTAAATTACTAAGAAGTCAGTTACAAAATAAACGTCAGCAGTTGAAAAAAAGTTGTGAAAATAAAATAGCGCTGATATTAGCGGACAGTTACAATGTTTTTAATTGCTACTACCCAGGTGCTATTTTAACAGCCAATGAAGTAAAGCTACCGGCACATCAATATTTTGAATATAAAAACAACAAAACTATTCAATGGGTTGAAGCTGTCTTAAATCAAGCCATAAAGGCATGTGAAACCGAGGACGATAATAACTTTCAACCAGAAACAATAAAAATTACTGAAAACATAAGCAAACTCATGATAAGTACTGTTTTGAAAATTTTCAGCTACAATCGTGATCTTTGCGACAGTGATTATTATTTCATCAATGATATAAGCATAGCCATGGGGGTTGATCCGGAAACTGTCGGGTACATCATAGAACAATCGCTTTCAGATACCAGGAAGGGATTTTTTAAAATGTTGGTACAATTTTTAACACCTGATGAGTGTTTAAAATGTGCTATCTTAATCTATCAGGCTATTAAGGCTGATAATTATATTCATCCAGCTGAATTTAAATATTTTGAGAATATATCCCAACTCGTCAAACATGATCACCAACTCATGGAACAATTAAAACAACGCAGCCAGTCCCAGGATAAAATTCGACTTTCTATTAATACGGAGCTTTCAAAATATATTTTTAAATATCTCATAGAAATCGTCATGTGTGATGGCCAATTTGATTCTAGAGAATCAAATTATCTTAAGGGAATCGGTGAGTCATTTGGATTAGATCATCAACAGCAGGATGAGATTATTCAGCCGGTAGCTTCCTTGCAAATGGTTCATGCTGCACTATTTCCACAGCAAAAAGTGTCAACCACAAACCTTAAATAATAAGACTAAATCTCCAAATAAAAGAAATTAAAATAGAAAACAATTGCCGGTTTTATCTTACCTGCTTAGTATGGGCTAATTTTTTAAGCTTCAAACATACTTTAGAACTAGATATTGGAAATTATCCGCAGGTCAAGCCTATTAATTTTGTATTTGGGGTGATTTTTTTAAAAAATGAATCAAACTACCATTAAAGAATCTTGTGTGTTAACTGGTGGCGTTGGATTACATTCTGGAAAAAAAACAGCAATTTACTTTTATCCAGCCCCTGCAAATCATGGTATTCAATTTCTGAGATCAGATAAAAGCACCACAATTCCCGCCACCTATCAGTATGCCGAATCTTCTGCCCTTTGTACGACTATTGCTAAAAACGAAATAAAAATTACAACCATTGAACATGTAATGTCTGTTTGCAATGGGCTCGGTTTAGATAACGTCTTAATAGAAATAACGGAAGAAGAAGTGCCTATATTGGATGGCAGCGGTTTATTTTTTTATCAGAAACTCAGTCAGGTCGGTGTCAAAATCCTGGATAAACCCAAAAAAGTAATCCGGATTACCGATACGGTCAGTTATAATAAGGATAATGTTGCTATTTATATTACCCCCTCCAATCAACCCGTCTTCACCTTTTCTATCGAATATGAACATCAGCAAATTGGACATCAGGAATACACTTTTCATTTGAATGAGACCAATTATAAAGATCAAATTGTCCAGGCTAAAACCTTTTGTTTGGAAAAAGATATTCAAAAAATGCAGGACATGGGATTAATAAAAGGTGGCAGCAAAGAAAGCGCTATCATATTAAACAATAATGGTGAGGTAGATAACATGGAAGTTATGACCTGGTTAAACGAGCCCAATTTACATAAGATACTGGATCAGGTAGGTGATTTTTATCTGGCAAATAACTTACGAATCATTGGAAACACTTATTCCCATAAAAGTGGTCATGCAACCAACCTGGCATTCATCACACATCTAATGGATGAATGCCAGAACAAATATATTATTGAAGAAGATATTTAAGTCAACACTTTCTCAAGGCTCTTTTTAAACATGTCCCGGGTTTTTTCAAGATCTGATTCAGAATGAGCACTGGAAACAAATGATGCTTCAAAGGCAGATGGGGCAATATAAACACCATTAATTAACATTTCTTTAAAGAAGCGAGCAAACAATTTAGTATCACTTTGAATCGCCTCTTCAAAAGACTTAACTTCCCCATCCACAAAAAAGAAACCGAACATAGCCCCAACCTGGCTGATAGAGTGAGGAACTGAGGCTTTTGACAATATGTCTTTAATTTCATTGACTAACCAGGTTGTATTTCCAACCAGATCTTCATAAAATCCCGGTTTATTTATTTCATTTAAGGTGGCAATCCCTGCAGTCATTGCCATCGGGTTTCCGGACAAAGTTCCTGCTTGATAGATAGAACCAGATGGGGAAATTTGCTGCATAATATCCATTCGACCACCATAAGCACCAACCGGCAATCCACCTCCAATAATTTTTCCAAGGGTGGTCAAATCGGGCACAATATGGAACAGCTCCTGCGCTCCACCTTTTGCGACTCTGAAGCCGGTCATAACTTCATCAAAAATTAAAAGGATCCCCTCCAAATCACAAATAGACCTTAACCCTTGTAAGAATCCAGCCTCAGGTGTAATAACCCCCATGTTACCGGCTACCGGCTCAATAATAATTGCCGCAATCTCACCTGAATAACTATCGATCAATGATTTGACATTCTCCAAATCATTATATTTAGCAATTAGGGTCTCCTGTGCAAACGCTTCAGGTACACCAGGTGAATCAGGACTCCCAAATGTTAATGCACCAGACCCGGCTTTAACCAGTAGATGATCTGCGTGACCATGATAGCAACCTGAAAATTTAATAATTTTATCGCGTTTTGTAAATCCACGTGCTAAACGAATTGCGCTCATGGTTGCTTCTGTACCTGAATTGACCATGCGCACCATCTCTATATTTGGCATCATAGACTTGATGAGTTCAGCCAAATCAATTTCCAAATTTGTAGGTGCCCCAAAAGACAAACCGGATTGGGCTGCTGCTCTGACAGCTTCAATTACTTCAGGATAGGCATGTCCTAAGATCATGGGTCCCCAGGAACCGACGTAGTCAATATATTCATTCCCATCAATATCCGTTATTTTGGAACCACTGGCAGATTGAATAAAAAGGGGTGATAAACCAACAGATTTATAAGCTCTAACTGGGCTGTTTACGCCACCGGGAATACTCATTTGTGCTCGTTGAAAAGCCTGATTGGAATTTGTCGTTTTCATTGTCACCTCCAATTTAATTTTACCAGATCATAAATCACATTAATAAATAATGTAATCCATGGCGTTTTATGATAATTTTCTTCTATTAAAAGTTATATTCTAAATTCAACCCGATTTGGTAAGCCTCTTTATCATTATCACCCGGTGTTATGTTATCATTAACAGCATAGGCATCCCCCATTCTGAATAAAGAAATATATGATTGAAAAACCAGCTGTTTTTCTACGTTCCATGATAGCAAAATATCCAACTCACTACCGATTTCTGAGACCCTGTTTCCTGATTCATTAAAAACGGATTCTTTACGTTTAAAATTATAATAATTGCAGTCCATACTAAAAAACTGGGCCTTATCACGATATGACAAACGATAAGAGCTGTAGATTAAATTGCTGACGGAATGTCCTTCCCCCATATTTTCAATGCCGTTCAAATAAAACAAAGCATCTCCAAAACTTCCTTTTTGAATTTCAAGATAAGCAGTAGAATTGCTTTCCCAGAATTTATCATCAGGTGATTCAACACTATTTCCTGTGGAACTTAAAAAAGAGTACTCAAAGCGCCAGTTATCAGCGAACTGGTAACTAAAATCTATATAAATTAATTTGCCGGTCAAGTCTTGAGAACTATTTAAACTGGTAACTGTATATGAATCATTTTGAGATCCGGTATGATAATTTCTTTGACCGTGCATCGAAATATAAGAAAACTCAAACAATAAATCATAGTAATTCCAGTTGATATTAAACCCCTCATATTCTGTTTTTAAGATATTAAAATAGACCGGCACACCGCCTTCTGTAACTTGATACAAAGAATCAACACTGGCAGCTCCACCATAATTTGCCAATGGTGTATCTTCCCCCAGGTAGATTGAACGATAAAGTTCAACATTAAATGAAGTTTGCTGCCTTTCCCCTTCCCACAAATCCTGTATTACAATATCATTAAAAAATACCGGATAATCTAACTGAGCCCAGTAAAGCGCATCATGAGTTCCTAATCGAGCCCCTCCGGCATAAGTGCACCAGGTTCCCATGGCACAATCCTGAGAAATTGCCGTATTCACACCTTTATATATTAACCCTTTTCGGTCTCCAGGGGTTATCTCATGTCGTCCGAGTTTTAAAATAGCTCTTGGGTTATGATTATATTCCAGATAGGCCTCCTGATATACAACCGCCATTCCATCATCTGTGGTTGAATCCTTTTGTTCATATGCCTTATCAGATGAATATCCCGGTTCCTGATTGTCCACTAATGATAATTTATTTTGAAGCAAGGCATAAACTTTAATATTAGTATTAATTTTTGATTCTATTTTAATACCAATCACTTGCCCGATCTGGCTAAATGACTCATCACCGGTCAAGCCATCCCTTTTAGAAGTTGAGTATGAACGATAAGACCCTCCAACCTGAACACCTGGATTGAAAAATATTTTTTCCTCTATAATTTCATAATCCCCTTTTTCAAGTGGTGTAAAATTAGCTTGAGCGAATAAAACTGAAGGTACTGTCAATGATAAAAAAAGAAATAAAAGTTTTCCGGATCTTTTAATCATAGTGAGAAAATCGTTTTAAATTATTGAAGAATCAATTACATTAATTTTTATAAGTGACGTTTTATTGAATGAGTTGAAAAATATATTAAAAATCAGATTTTGCCAAATTGAATCTCATAAATCCATAATGTTTCACCATAGTAGTATATCAAAGAAATAATTATCATCAGATTTTCGATAACTTTTTGACCACTTATAACTCTTTTTTAATGACATCGTTTCATGTCAAAGCAAACAAGTATTAACTTCACAGGCTTTTTTGTATCGACAAAACAAAACCCACTGTCCTATTATTTGGTAAAATGTTTGTGAAACTCCTGTAAAAAAACGGGTTTAACTCCTATTAATATTGTGTTTTGGAACGATCATTGCTTTTAGGCATACAACATTAAAAGGTAATCATTCCCAAATATTATAAATACTATGACTAATAAAAAAGAATTAGTGTCAGTGTTTTCCCCAATGGAAGGATCGGCATTGTATAGCAGTTCTCTGGGAAATATTCTGATTGGATGCCCACCAGAAATATTAAAAGCACTGTTAAAATATCATTTACCTATGCCTGATACAATTGTCATTCCAGGCACTTTATATAAGAATGCTTCATCTCAAGCTTGTCTTGAATTTCCATTTTACCATTTTCTATTCATACAGCAGGGTTTGGCAAGAGGGAAAAAACTTAAAGTTTACGCTGAAAAATCAACCTGCGTCAAATTAGTAGACATGCTTCGGGTAACACTTTTAGGACCTAATGAAAAAGAGGCCCTGGAAGTTGAAGAGAAATTCAATGTACCAAAAGAAAGTGACAAACAAAAAATAAAGCAAATCATCAATGAAACAAGATATTTAGCACTTAAGAAAAAAAACGGTGATATTTATTCCATTGACGATATGATTGAGTTCATACCTTTAAAAGTTGGAGATAAGGAACCTGTTTACCCTGCATTTGAGGATCATCCTGAAATCACTATTCATCGAACAGATAAAAACGATTTTACAATTGAATGCGAAAAAAAATATGAATGTTCAGTCAATATCAACAAAGTGCAAAGTCCAGCTTATAGAATAAAAGCGACTAAGATCACTCCTGAAGAATTGAAAAAGAAAAATACATTTAGTGTCAGATGTTTAGGAGCCAGCGAAGGATTCGATCCAACACAACCTTCCAATGGCTTCTTGTTTAGAATGAATGGTAAATGGGTACTTTGGGATTGTCCGGCATATTTACACCTTCATTTAAAAGCGATCGGAATAAGTTATCAGGATATTGATGCCATTTTTATGTCTCATATCCATGAAGATCATCTGGATATTATGCAATCGGTCAGGAAAAATAAAAAATCAGATTTATATACTACACCAGAGATTTTTCATTGTATGATTCTAAAATTGATGACTGTATTGAATTGTAGTTACACCAAAGCTACCAGTTATTACAATTTTAATCCCATATACGCCAATCGACCTTTTGAACTGTTTAAGTCAACTTTTGAAGTGTTTTATTCAGTCCATTCGATCCCAGCTTTGGGGTTACGCTTATCAGTACCCAAAAAAAATGGCACATCAAAGTTTTTCCTATCCGGTGATAATATGTCTAAAAGAGTCATCCAAAAAATGGATGAGGATAAAGTATTTACCAAAAAACGGAAAAAAGAAGTTGAGAATTTTTTACCGGATAATGCAAAATTTGATGCTGCTTTTGTAGATGCTGGCAGTGGTATGATCCATGGTGACCCTCAGGATTATTTTAATAATGAAGGCGTTGTATATTACATGCATACGGGCAAGAGCATAGAAAATATACCAAAAAACCATCAATTACTGAAGTCCGGAATGAAAGTTAATATTCACTAAACATGTTATTAAAATATATAACTTGTATCACTACTATTACATTATTAATTATCCAGTATAATACAGTAACCACTGCAACACCTTTTCCTGTAAAAGGTAATATTTACAATGCAGTAAATGAATTGACGGCGCTGGCTCATGTTTATCCTCGATATGTAGAAATATCTGACCTGGAGGGGAAAAAAATTGGTAGAGTCGGCATTATGGTTGAGGAAGGAATTGCAAAATTGTTTTTGGTTAAACAGGATAAACGACATTCATTAATAGGTTATTCAGGTCCCAGCGACCATCCGAACAAAGGTACACTTTATAATGTTAGCGATAAAATAGCTGGTTATTATTTTTGGACACCAACCTGGTCATTTATATTTAACAATCAGAACAAAAGAGTTGGAAAAGTGAAATGCATCGCCTGGCCGAGAGTTTGCGCTGCAGGGGTTGGGGGATATCTTCTGAATTTTTTTAATCAGAATCAAGCCTTACAGAAAAAATAAAAGAAACAAACCATACTATTTTAAAATGGAAAAAGATCAAACCATAATAAGGTTAAAAGACTTCTCCCTGTTTGCTGACATCAGTAGTGATGAAAGCAAAATTGAAAAAATAGCGGAAATCCTCGAACACCGACAAATTAAAAACGGGGAATATATTTTTAAACAAGGGGACAATGGTGAAGAACTGTTTATATTAATGTCCGGCAAAGTCAGAGTATGTAAAAAAACAAAAACTGACGAAGAATATACAATCGTCGACTTGAAATCCGAATGGAATGTATTTTTTGGTGAAATTGCTTTAATGGACAATGATGAACGTTCTGCCAGTATCCTGGTACTGGAAGATTGTGATGTTCTTGTTATGGGAAAAGAAAAGTTTGAAGCTTTAGGAAATCAATATCCTGAGATATGTCTTCCAATTACACGGGTCATTATAAAAAGAATCTGTAAAAATCTCCGTAACGTAAATAATGATGTTATCTTATTATTTGATGCCTTGGTAAATGAAATTGAGTCCGCACAATTATAAGCACTGAATTCTCAATAATCAAATACAACTCCGATAACAAATTAATATCATTATCAATTCCAATATTCTCTCTGACCGATTACAATAACACTTGGAAAAGCCTTTTAAATTCAAACAGTTTGTGATTTATCAATCACAATGTGCAATGAAGATCACCTCTGATGCATGCTTATTTGGTGGTTATGCTGCTGAAAAAATAAAATCTTCAGGCTGTGTTTTAGATATCGGAACAGGTACTGGTTTGCTTTCATTGATGATTATTCAAAAAAACAGTGTTAATATAGATGCTTTAGAAATTGATCAAAAAGCTGCTCATCAGGCCTCTAATAATTTCAAAATTTCCAAATGGAGGAATCAATTGAACTGTATTAATACATCCCTCCAAAAATACAGTCAGTCCTGTTTTATTAAATATGATTTCATCATTTGTAATCCCCCTTTTCATCATCAGAAGTCTAAATCACTCGATCTCAAAAAAAGAGTTGCCCGGCATGACGTAACCTTGACTATGGCTGACCTCCTATACCATGTGAGTCTTTTGTTGAAACAAAAAGGCAGCTTTTTTATCTTTATTCCATTCAATAGCTTTCAGGAGTTGGTCACCTATTGTGAAAAATATAACTTATTTATTAACGAAACTATATCTTTAAAACCGAATGAAACTAAGCTACCCAATCGTATCATCTGCCAAATTCAACATTTTAAAGCAAAAGATCAAAAAAAGATTATTTTGAATCACATACAAAACAACCAGCTTTCTGAACCTGCAAAATCTTATGTAAGCGAATACTATCTCAACAAACTTTGATGTTTTCCAGATGATAGAGAAAATTATTTCACATATTGAGCATGAAATAGATTTTAAAAAGAAGAATACTATTCGTCTTTTTCATGGTAGAGGCAGAACTTTCCGTGGGTTAGAGCACATCAACATCGATTATTTTATTCCGGTGATTGTGATATATTTATATCAAAAAGAAACAGACGACTGGTTAAATCGTTTAGGCTCAAAACTGAGAAAAATTCCAGCAATTGCTGATAAACTCGAGTGTATCGTCATCCAGAAACGATACCTGACAAGCCATTCCCTGACAGTGGTCTACGGTTCTCTTCCTAGACAGGTTTATGTGGAAGAAAATGAATTAAAATATCAAATTAAACTCGGGTCAACGCAAAATATCGGTTTTTTCCCGGATATGAAAAATACCAGAAAATGGTTAATCGAAAACGGGGAGAATAAAAAAGTTCTAAATTTGTTTTCATACACCTGCTCTCTCTCTGTAGCGGCAATTAAAGGTAAAGCCGATACCGTCGTTAATGTTGATATGAATAGTAATTTCCTAACCCTTGGGAAAAAAAATCATACAATCAACCAGGTTGATCCAAAAAAAATAAAATATCTGCCGCATAATATATTTAAATCCTGGAGTAAAATTAAGAAACTGGGGTACTATGATATTATTATTATTGATCCTCCCTTTTCACAATCAGGAAGCTTCAATTTTAAGAGAGACTATCCAAAAGTTATTTCCAGAATCCCACAAATTTCTGCACAAACTTCTCAAATCATCGCAACCCTCAACCATCCACTCTTAGACAGTAGTTATTTAATGGATTTATTCCAGCACCATTGTCCACAATGCCTATTGATTAAAAAAATCCCCCTCCCCAAGGAATTTCCAGAAAAAAATCCAAAACAGGGTTTAAAAGTATTATTATTCAACTACCAAACCTAATCACATATTAACACTACTGGCACGTGAATCGCATTGATATCAATGTTGCGGAATAAGGATGTTTCGGCTATGTATATTTTCATGGTGCACAACGGAAGTGCCAACAAAACCGCTGATAATAGATTCTCAGCCAAAACCATACAGCTTTATTCAACTCGTCCTTTCAAAAATACTTAATTGCAGCTATGGCTTTTAATATTCATTTTTAAAAATAACTACAACTGCAAAATTTTTTTTATTTCAATCCAATATTAGTAAATTACTTTATTTAATGGATATTCAATAATATCCGACCCACCCAACCTTTTTATTTCTGGAATCAATTTCCGAACTTTTGCTTCATCAACAATAATTTCTAAAGCAACCCATTTTTCGTCTAGTAGAGAAGAAATTGTTGGATTTTTCATCGCAGGTAAGACTTCTTTAATAATCTCAATTTTATCAGCAGGCAAATTAAATTTTAAGCCGACACGACTGGTTGCATTTATTGCTCCTTCAATCAATAAAGCCATTCTATCAATTTTACTTTTTTTCCAAGGATCCTGCAAGCTTTCAGGGTTAGCAATTAATCTTGGTGTGGAGGTTAAAATTGTATCAATAATTTTCAGGTTATTTGCTTTTAGCGATCTCCCTGTTTCTGTTACTTCAACAATAGCATCTGCTAATACCGGAGCTTTTACTTCAGTTGCCCCCCAGGAAAAGAGAACTTCAGCTTCTACGTCATTGCTTGCCAAATAACGTTTAGTGGTCTCAACGAGTTCAGTGGCAATTCTTTTCCCTTGCAAATCCTTGACAGATTTTATTTCTGAATCAAAAGGAACAGCAACTACCCATTGCACTGGTTTCATTGATTGTTTTGAATATTTAAGTTCTGTAATTTCAACAACATTAGCATTATTTTCCATAATCCAATCTTTTCCAGTTATACCGGCATCAAATACGCCATTTGCTACATATCCCGCTATTTCTTGTGCTCGAATCATAGCCGAAACCAATTCTTCATCGTCTGAAACAGGAAAATAGGACCGTTCAGAACGTGAAAAATTAAATCCAGCTCTTTTCATTAGCATAAAAGTAGCTTGTTCTAAACTACCTTTCGGCAATCCCAGTTTTAATTGATTGATAACTTTGTTATCATCTAAAATTGTGCTTAACATTTAAATCTCCTGACTTGTCCGGATAGGTGGATATTTTAATTCCCCAGAACCGAAAATGATTCTAAAAAAATCTCTAAATTATCTATAAATCGAAACCGATAATTGCTTTTAAATAACATGATGATGACTCAAAAAAAAATATTGTTTGCCGTTTTTTGAGCAAAAAAAAACCCGTTTAATAACGGGTCTAAATATACAAATAAAAAATTGCTTAATCCCTATTCAGCACGTTTATTGTATTTAAATAAATGATGATGCTGAGTTTGCAGTTGAAACATGATAAGCCTTTTTAATATATATTGAATCTCTTTCTAAGAAAAACTATTAGAAATGTTCAATGGATTTAATGTCAAGATAAAATAAATGAATTGAAAATTTAATCATAAATAGTCATAGATTACATCTTTCTCTTTTACCTCTTTTTTCTTTGGAGGTATTGATGATTTCTTTTTTATTTTTGGCTGAAGAACAGGAATCGGTTTAGAATCATCAAAATACCCCTCTTTGGAATATCTTAAAATCAATTGTTTCTCACTATCCTGCTCGGTTTTACTTTGAAAAGTCATCAGAATATTCAGTTTAGTAAAATATATAAATGGAAAATGATCTATTGTATTTATCGCTTCCTGAAATGGTTTCCCATATTTCTTTTTTAATAAGGGAAGCAAAATATCATAATCTGATGCATTCAAATTTAGTTCAGCTTCAACAAATTTTGAGTCTTTAAATATTAAGGTCAGGTCTATCTTTTTCTTTGCAAAAGGAAATTGTTTGCAAGTCATAATTTTCTTCCCCGAAAGATATTTTTTGTTATCAATTCCCAAAGTGGTGCAAAGACCTTCCAGGTTTTCTTTAACTTTGTTAACAGAATCATTAAAATTAAAGTTCGCCCATCCCTTTAAGCCTTTTCCCTGATAGCTTTCCACTTGTTCCTTTTGTTTTTGCTGTTCCTCTTTCATATAATCCGGATCTTCAAACACAAGATTCCATTCCCAATTACTATTATAATAGAAATAGGTTAAAGTTTTATTATTTTCATAGTGATGAATTCTATCTTCAAGCAACGGTTTGCTATATCCTTTAATCTTATTTGGAAATTGGAGGCCAGTTTTAGAAACAAGGAGATTATTCCTATTTCTAATCAGAAAAAAATTATTAATATCAATCGAAACAATGTGAACACGAACTAATTTATCGGCACTAAATTCAAATACTAATTTAGTATTTACACGTTTGTATTTATAATTTTTACACTCTAGCTTTTTTATCCATAACCATTGAGAATCTTCATATTCCTTTGTAAATACACACTGACCCTTATATTTTGATTTTATGGTTTCCAGAGAATCTTCAAATTCAAATTGATTGTCAGCAAAAACAGGCATCAACCAATAAAAAAAAATTAAAAAGGAACTGATTGTTTTTTTTATGTAAATCATAATGGGTTAAGCGTTAAGTCGTATTTTGTAATTCTTTAATATTAATTGAACATAAATTTTATTATTTCCAAAACCGAAACCATTAGAAAATAAGGTCATCATCTGGTTATTTACTTGATTTCAACACAGATTTAATATTTTCAATTCTACAATTTGAGGTGATGAATCAGCCGAAGTAAAATATTTGAGACGCAACACAGCAAAATTATTTAGTTAATTCGGGATCATACTGGTCAATTCCCCTGTTTTGTATATTTCAATTAAAAGCTTTTTTTAATATCAATATACAAACTTTATTTTTCTCAGTAATTAATATACAACTTTTAGCAAAATACTTTTTAATAAGACTTTATTTAATGAATAGCTATTTCATCTATTTAATACTGTAATTACCACCCAATCTGTTTAATTGTGAAGAAATGAATTTTTCAAACTTACTTTATTTATTAGAAAAGTCACTATCTAATTTGATTGGAAACTCACGTTCTCTATTATTAGAGGATATGAATCATGAATTCTTAACTCACCTCAGACAATCCTTCAATCCAGAAAAAAATACCCAAAGCGACGAGTCAATCACTATCCTCGATAATATTAAACCAACTGAGATATCTCTGCAAAAACTCGAAAAAGAAGAAAGAAGCAATTCAATAAAAGAACCAAAACAAATAGCACCCGGAGAAATTTCCACAATACAGCCAAAAAAGAGTCTGACAATCTCGGAAGCAGGCAGTATCGATTCACTCAGATTAAGAATTAATGATTGCACAAAATGTGAATTAAGCTATGGCAGAAAAAGAATTGTATTTGGGCAAGGGAATCAAAATGCTAAATTAATAGTGGTTGGAGATTTTCCGAATGAAGCTGAAGATCAAAAAGGATTAATTCTATCAAGCAAAGAAGGGATGTTGTTGGTCCAGATCTTACAGTCGATTTCTATTAATATCGAAAGTGTATATTTAACAAATATCGTTAAATGTAAACCCGAATTAGTGAAATCTGTACCGGAATCTGCAATTAAAACTTGTCTAAAAATTCTGGATAAACAGATTGAACTTATTCAACCAGCTTTAATTCTGATTTTGGGTAGCACCGCAGAAAAAATTCTCAATCCAGAGGGAGTGAAAGGTGTCGAAACAAAAAAATACAGAACGATTCCGATAATCTCCACCTATCATCCATCTCAATTAATCAAAAACCCAGATCTACTCTCTAAAGTCTGGGTTAATATGAGAAGAATTCGTCAATTTTTGTATGCTACTAGTCAAGAATAGACAAATCAAGAGCAGCAGGGGAACGATATGGTTTAATATAGCTTGTAAGTTCGTTATCAACCGGTGCTATTCTCGTAATTTTCCCGCCTTTTTTTAAAAATTCTTCTTTAGCAGTATCTAAAAATTCTTTATTAGGGTTAAAGGAAACTCCCTTTTTCCTTCTTCTTCCAGGTCTACTTTTAAAAGTTAATTCAGCCATGGTTGCCTCCGATAAGATATTTTAGAAAACGGGTTAAAAAAGTTACTGGGCCATGTTGGCATAATGGAGGTTTAACTGCTTATATGATGCCAAAAATAAAGGTTGAAAAAAGATAAATAATCTATTTCATCTGCCAATTTAATTAATATACTATTATTAAAAGAGAAAAAAGTTAATTTAATCAAAAAAGAAAACTCATGGTGTAAACTTATTGATTTTTATTGTAACCTAAATCGATAAGTTAATACATTGAATTTGCATTACTAACTCATTTCTATATTTTAAACAGGAGTATATAATTTTTTAAAATAATATTTAAACAAGATAAATAACGTCATTTATGGCGACTATTTTTTTCGATATTCGACAATTTTTGTAATCTGTTTTTTTATTCTATTTTTAAACAAAATTTTATGGGATTATGAATTTTAATGGTATAACCTTAAATTTATTAATAACAATCCCTCTAAATATAAAATTCTTAAATGAAACACAAAACCTTAAGAGGACATATGAAACAAGATCAAAACAATCCTAATTTAAGCCTGAATTCTGTCCATTTTGGATTTCGAATACAATCGATCTCCTATCTCGAAAAGCTGGATAATACGATATATCAGTTAGTGCATGAAAAAACAGGTGCACGAATGATTCACTTAAGTAATTCAGATGATAACAATTGTTTCAGTGTCGCATTTAAAACGACACCTTCTGATTCCACAGGTGTAGCTCATATTCTTGAGCACACAGCTTTATGTGGATCAAAAAAATTCCCAGTGAGAGATCCATTTTTTTCAATGATCAAAAGAAGCATGAATACATTCATGAATGCTTTCACAGCCAGTGATTGGACGATGTATCCTTTTTCAACGCAAAATAAAGTCGATTTTTTTAATCTTATGGATGTCTATTTAGATGCCGCTTTTTTCCCAAAGCTAACAGTCTTAAATTTTAAGCAGGAAGGGCATCGATTGGAATTTAGCGACCCCAAAAATCCAGAATCAGAATTGCAATATAAAGGTGTTGTTTTCAATGAAATGAAAGGTGCCATGGCATCTCCGGGGAGAGTTCTAAGTTATGAAATCGGTAAATTATTATTCCCTACAGTTACTTACAAACATAATTCAGGAGGTGACCCTGAGGATATTGTTAATTTGTCTCATCAGCAACTCATCGATTTTCACCAGACGCATTATCATCCTTCAAACTGTTTTTTTTACACCTATGGCACCATTCCTTTAGAAAAAAGCTTAAAACTGATAGATGCACAAGTTTTATCTAAATTCGACAAAATTGAAGTTCAAACAAATGTTCCAAATGAAATTCGATTTGATTCGCCAAAAGAAAGTATTGCTTTTTATCCGCTGAATCGGGCTGAAGATGATGGACAGAAAAATCATGTTGCTCTGGCCTGGTTAACTTGTAACATAACGGATCCCGTTGAAATCTTATCCTTACAGATTATAAATCTCGTACTTTTAGGACATTCAGGTGCGCCGTTAAAGAAAAAGTTACTGGAATCAAAACTGGGAAAAGCATTAGCGGATACAACAGGGTTCGATGATGAAATCAAAGAACCCTTTTTCAGCGTTGGATTACAAGGCGTTACCAATGAAAATATTGATGTGGCTGAAAAATTAATTTTAGATACAATGAATGAGATTGTAACAGTTGGCATTTCCCAGGAGCAGATAGATACTGCAATTCACCAAATGGAATTGGATACCAGGGAAATCAGTGGTGGCCATTTCCCCTACAGTTTAAATTTATTATTCAGATTTTTTGGGACCTGGATTCATGGTGGTGATCCACAATTAGCAGTAGATTTTGATGCACTAATGCTAAAGATTAAAGAAAACCTTCAAACACCCGGCTTCCTGGAAAAACAAATCCGTAAATACATCATAAACAACAAACATCGGGTTAAGGTGGTTTTAAAGCCAGATTGGGACTTGGAAAACAAACGTGATACAAAAATAAAGAATCAATTGGAAGACATTAAAAACAGTTTATCAGAAGATGAAAGAGTAGAAATTATCGACGCGACAACAGCCCTAAAAAACCAGCAGGAACAAGTTGAAGATTTAAATTGCCTACCGAGTTTAAAGGTAGAGGATATTCCAAAAAAACTGAAATATAAAGATCATTTTAAAGAGCATAAAACCCCTTATCAGATGACCTATTACGATTGTGTAACCAATGGTATTTTTTATTCAAATCTTTATTTCAAGATTGATCACCTAACCGATGAGGAACGTATCTGGTTGCCTTTAATCACTTATTTACTGCCAAATGTGGGAGCAGATGGTTTAAACTATGAAGCTTTATCTAGCTTAATTAATCGTTATACCGGCGGCATAGGAGCAAGTATTGGCGTTGAAAAGAAATTGTCTGAAAAAAAAGATCTAACTGACTTTTTCAGTATATCCGGTAAGTGTTTATATGAAAATATTCCCAGACTTTTTGATATTATTTCTCGAATATTAACTAATTGGGACTTTAGCGATATTGAACGAATAAAAACATTAATTGCCCAAAGGACTAACTCATTATTAAATTCTGTCGTTGAAGCCGGTCATAGTTATGCTTCGATGTTAGCCGGTTCCGGACTTAGTACCAGTGGAAAAATAGATGAAACATATAGTGGTATTAAACAAATCCAGTTCATGAAAACTTTAACACAAATGACCAATGAAGCATTAAAGGAAGAAATCGATCGACTTAACCTATGGTTGAATAAAATATTTGCGATCAATAACCTTTCAATTTTAGTTATTAGTGATCAAAAAGAATTTACAAAAGCTGATAAGGAAATTTCGAATTTAACCAGCCATTTGAAAACAGGTTCAGTTAAAGCTCCAAACGCTGAAGATGCAGTTTTTAATTTGAGCTACCAACGTGCTTCCTGCTTGGTAACCACACCAGTATCCTATATCGCACAGTGTTATAAAACGGCTCCCTATGCTCATCCAGATGCCCCGATACTAACTGTCTTGGCAACACTAATTAAGTCCTGTTTCATTCATAGTGAAATCCGGGAAAAAGGCGGTGCTTATGGTGGTATGACAGGATACGGTGCTGATGAAGGAATTTTTACTTTCGTGTCCTATCGTGATCCTCATTTTGCAAGAACACTTTCCGTTTACAATCAAACTTTAGATTGGTTGAAGTCGGCAAAATTTACAGATCAGGATGTATCCGAAGCCATCCTTCAAACATGCAGTAAACTGGATACTCCCCTTTCACCAGCAGGGAAAGCCATGTCCGAATATATATTTAATCGTAAAGGAAAAACCAAAAAACTGAGGGAAGAATTTAGAGCTGGCATCTTAAATTGTACAAAGCAGCAACTGATAGATACTGGAAGTAAATGGTTAATTACAGATTATGCTATTGCAGCTGTTTCAAGTGAGGATATTATCGCAAAGAACAGGAAAGATATCGCCAATTTAAATTTAACACCATTTAGATTATAGCGAATAACATTCTTCTTATCGTCTAAAAGTAACGCCTTGTGATATCTATTTGAAATCACAAGACCAGTTCTAAAGAGCTTTCAAACAGATCCCCCAAGGCTAATGTAGATGTCAATATGGATGAAGTTTGCTATATAGTTTTCAAAAAAGAAGTAGCAAATGGGAAAGTCCTCAATGATAAGGCAGGCTATATTGACCTACGGGTTATGAGTAGGTCAGTTTTGTTTCTTCATATCATAGCTGCTTACAATCCAGACCGTACTCATTAATCAATGCATTTAAGCTTTCTTTACTAATATCATCAATATCGTTAATGATAAAACCGACTGAAAACATTTCCTGAATTTCTGTTTCAATACAGCGAATAGCCCTGGCACTAAAGTTTATTTTAGTATCTTTGATAATTTTTTTATCAGGGGCGAATTCCAGCATATAGTCCCGATCAGTTTCAATGATTCTATCGCAAATCAGCATCACACCTTTTAGTGTAATATCAGCCAAATCTCCGATTTCTTCCTTTGATTGCTGATCATTGACAGTAAAGTTATGAATAAAATTGTTACGAGCCAACTGTCGTTTGTTCCGGACATCAGAATCTTTATCTACCAACTCTACCGCTCTCTTTATTGTTAATTACTTCATAAAAAACAGGCTAATCCCTCAACATTGCCCCACCGATCCCACTATGCAACGAAATATAGCCATTCCATTTAATATTCCTTTGAACCATTTCACTCGCTATTTTTTCAGCAAGAGCTCTTTCTTCATTTGTTAAATTAGGTTTGTAATATTCTATTTTTTTAAAGATACGCTCTCGCTCTTGTTGCTGCCTTTCATTTTCTTCTTCTATGCGTTTTGCCTCTTCTTCTTTCTCAAGTCTTATTCTTTCTTCTTCTGCTAATCTCAATCTTTCTTCTGCCTCTTTTTGCTTTTTTTCCTCTTCCAGACGGGCTATTTCAGCTTCTTTTGCTATCTGTTCTCGTTCTTCATCAGTTAGTTTTGCTTCAGCCTCTGCGGCAGCAGCTTCTGCCTCTTCAGCTTCTTTTTTTAGTCGTTTTGCTTCTATTTCTTCCGGAGTTAATTTTCTTCTGGCTTTTCTTTTGATAAGCTTTTTACCTTTGGTTCTTGCTTCAACTCCGGGTGGTCTTTTTAACTTGCGGTCAGGTGCAGGTTTTCTGGTCAGTCGTTCGTCTGTCTGTTCAATGTGATCCGAAAAACGGGCTGAAGACATCAATCCCAGGGTATCTTTTACTGGTTTAGGGGCTGCTGATTTAGGTGCAGCGGGTCTACGTTTTAGAGGTCTTTTCTTAAGACGTCGAACCGGTTCTCCATCTTTGGTAACAAGTTTTCTTCTCTTTTTTCTTAAACCATCATTTTCATGACTGCCGCCTGTTTGTGAACTTTCAGCCATACGTTTCCTTTTCTATTATTTTAAATGAATCTATGTCGAATAAATAATATCGGTTAAAATTTGTAATGTGATCATAAAGTAATAAAGCAATAGAGTCTATAGTTTTATAACATTTGCACCTGAATGAACTTCCTGAGGCTACCACAAATATTTTATAAGATTCTGAAATTACAAATTTATGTATTTAGTCACTTGACTAAAATTAGTCAAGTGACTAATATACATTTATCAATTGGAAAAAGAAATTCATATAAAAGAAACAAACTCAATGAATAAAGTCAGTTCAAAGGAAAAACTGTTTAGCGCTTGTAAAAAAATACTTTTGGAAGAAGGTCAATCAGCACTAACAGTCCGAAGAGTTGCTAAAGTAGCCGGCGTTAATCAAGGTTTGATTCACCACTATTTTGGTTCTAAAGAGAATATGGTCTGCCAGCTATTAGACTACGAATCGACTCAATTCGCTGATAATGTAAAACAGTATATTATTCAAACTGATGCTAAAAAACTTCCCATTAAGTTTTTAACAGAAACAGATCTGGGAAAGTTACTAATTGAGATAATTTTGTTATCTTTGCACATGCCTGTGTTAAAAGAAAAAGTTCGGGATATCATTATAGATCGTCGAAATTTTTTTGGATCAATATTTGGAATTGAAAATGAAAATGATCGCATTTTTTTACAAATCTGTGTTTTGGGTTCAGTGATATTGAGTTTTGTGGATTCAACTATTAAAACACCGGAGGTGCTTCAAAATCTTCAAGAAAAAGTTTTAAACTTAGCTAAAAAGTAATCTTTAGAAATGGTTATGAATTATTTAATTATGGAGAAAATTTAGATGGCAAAATTGAGACAACAGATAGAATTAAAATTTGAACAATTCGCAGCCATGGTCATTCGGTTTCACTGGATAGCATTAATCTTAATTTTAGGCTTAGTTGGGGGATTGGGTTCACAATTAAGACATATTAAAATTGATACTGCGACCGAAAGTTTTTTACATGAAACTGATCCTTCTTTAATTGAATACAACGCCTTCCGGGATCAATTTGGTCGTGATGAGATGATCATCTTAATGATTCAATCAGACCAAATATTTAGCCTTTCGTTCATGGAAAAGCTGAAAGCATTGCATGATGAATTAGAAGAAAATGTACCACTGCTTAGAGATATTGATAGTCTTATTAATGTCCGTTCAACCAGAGGGGAAACCGGTGAGTTGTTTGTAGAAGATTTACTTGAAGAGCTACCTGGAACTGATTCAGAAATGCAGATATTAAAAGATTATGTACTTACCCATCCATTATATACGAATCTGGTGATTTCAGAAGATGGCAAATACACTGCTATCGTTATCAAAACTGAAGCTTTTTCAGAGTTAGAAACAGACAGTGATGAATTGTTACCACTGACCAATGAGGAAAACACAGCCATTATATCCAGTGTTGAAAAAATCAGTCAGAAGTATCAACAGGATGATTTTAAAATTTTTATGGCAGGTTCACCGGTAGTCACTGCTTTTTTAAAAGAGTCAATGCAAACTGACATGAAACGATTTACGGGAATAGCTATTTTTATTATTGCCACCTTTTTATTTATTTTATTTCGTAGATTTTCAGGGGTGCTTTTACCTTTGTTAACAGTTATCTTTAGTGTTGTATCTACCTTAGGTTTGATGTCTTTATTCAAAACCTCTGTCAAGCTACCCACTATGATACTGCCCTCATTTCTATTATCTATAGCTGTTGGAGCTTCCGTCCATTTAATCGCTATGTTTTTTAAACACTATCAGGGAAACAATAAAAAAGCCGCCATCATTTGGGCTTTTTCACACTCCGGTTTACCGATAATGATGACCAGTCTAACCACGGCAGCCGGATTAGCATCCTTCAGTACTTCCAAAGTAGCTCCCTTTGCCGACTTAGGAATTTACTCCTCAATCGGTGTATTGCTGGCACTACTTTACACCATGATCCTGATACCTGTTTTACTATCAATATTTCCGGTAAAAGCCATCAATCATCAACAAAATAAAAAGAGTAACCGGTTAGACAATATTCTTTTAAAATGTGGTGATTTAGCGTTTGATCATTCCTGGAAAGTTACTAGCCTGGCGTTCATTATATTTATTATTGCTATGATTGGTATTTCCCGATTAGAGGTAACCCATGACGTTTTAAAATGGTTTCCTGAAGGTTCCATCATTCGCCAAAATACGGACCTGATCGAAAAGAATTTAAAGGGCTCGGTATCCATGGAAGTCGTTGTATCCACAAAAGCGGAAAATGGATTATATGATCCTGAAGTATTGACAAGCATTGAGAAAATAACCAATCGAGCCACAGAAATAACCAATAATCAGGGAATACATTTAGTTGGGAAAACGGTGTCTTTAGCGGATATATTAAAAGAAATTCATAAAGCCTTAAATGCAAATGATGACGACTACTATAAAATCCCGGATAATAAAAATTTAATCGCCCAGGAGTTTTTATTATTTGAAAATAGTGGCTCTGATGATCTTGAAAATCAGGTTGACTCTTTATTTAGTAAAACAAGAATTACACTAAAGATGCCCTGGAAAGATGCCAAAGTTTACGTTAATATTCTTGATGAAATCAAAGAATACTCCAGAGCTGTTTTAAATCCTGATGTTAAAATACTTATCACAGGCCTCGTCACTTTAATGATGGAAACAATGTGGGCGATGATCAACAGTACCATTATTAGTTATTTAATTGCCGGTGTTGTTATTACGATACTAATGATTTTATTACTTGGGAATTTAAAAATTGGCATCGTCAGCATGATACCAAATCTTATGCCCATCATTATTACTCTTGGTTTCATGGGATGGGCAAATATTCAACTGGATATGTTCACCTTATTAATAGGTAGTATTGCTATCGGACTTGCCGTTGATGATACCATCCATTTCTTTCACAATTTTAGAAAATACTATGAAATCACTGGCAGTAGAAAAAAAGCCATAGAAGAAACCTTATTAACAGCAGGCAAAGCGATGCTGGTTACAACGTTGGTATTGGCAACCGGTTTTTGGATTTTCATGGCAGCAACCTTAAATAATCTTTTTCTTTTTGGATTATTAACCGGAATGACCTTGGTTATTGCATTTCTGGCAGATGTATTATTGGCACCAGCTTTATTGACCATTATATATTCCAAAGATAAAAACAGAGTCTTAAAAAATGAAAACCCTACTATAAAGGCTGACCGTTTGGTCTAATAGAAATTAATTCAACCTGAGGTTTAAAAATGATTGTTTCCAAAAAAATAATGACACAAACGATCGTATCGATACTCATCGTAATTTTTAGTAACATTGCCTACTCTCAAAACTTATCCCCTTTTGATATCATTAAAAAGGTGGACAACCGTGATGATGGAGAAACCAGTATCAGTGACATGATGATGGTAAAAATTGATAAACGTGGGCAACAACGAAAACTGGAATTGAAATCATACCGCAAAGAATATGGGGAAAATAGTAAATCCATAATATTCTTTACGGCACCCGCAGATAAAAGGAATGTTACTTTTTTATCCTGGGAAAAAGATAATGAGGAAGAGGACGACGATAAATGGCTGTTTTTACCAGCTGGAAATATCAAAACCAGAATATCCGGTGGTAAAAAGAAGGATCCTTTTATGGGAAGTGATTTTAGCTATGCTGATATGGAATCAATCGATATTGAGGATTGGAATTACACATTTACAAATAAGTACACTTCCAAAGATAAATCAAAATTAAATCCGGTTATCGATGGTCAGGATTGTTGGATTATTCAGGCTTTACCCAAAAAAGAAAAATTGAAAAAAATTCTAAATGAAATCGGATACCTAAAACGTGTTTCATGGATCAGAAAAGACAACTTCATGGTAGTGCAGGGACGGACCTGGGTTAAAAAAGGAAAAAAGACAAAATTGTTTTTTGCCCGTAAGATAAAAAAAATTCAAGGAATCTGGACAGCTCAGGAATTGGAGATGAGAACCTACAAAGGAAGTATTGCAACTAAAAAGAAACGCGCCCGAAGTTTGAAGCACCGTACCATACTTCTATTTAAAGATATGAAGTACAATAAACCACTAGAAGATTCCATGTTCACAGTACAAAGAATGATGAGGGGATTATGAAAATCCGGTTTTTGATAGACTTTATATTATTACCCTTAATCGTTTTAAGTGTTTTGGGGATTAATCCGTTATTTGCAAATCAAAATTTAATGGTGTCAAGCGATATTCAATTTGTGCAATTTGCCCAGACAGATACTGATGAAAATTCATTGGAAGGATTCGGAGACGAGGATGATGATTCCGATGAAGACTCAGACCTGGAAGGATTTGATGACGAGGACAATGATCTGGAGGGTTATGATGATGACTCTGAAGAAAACACAGCGGTTATTGAGACCCTGGAAGAAATCGATGTTTCAAAAATATTAAGTGAATCCGAAAAGAGTTCCGCTTTAACATTTGGCGGTTTCATTAAAGAAGATATTGCCTATGGATTTGCATATGAAGATCCTGAATGGGCTAAAATCAAAAGTATACTGAATCTGACTTTTGATTATAAAGTATCTGAAATTTGGAAGTCAAAACTAAATATTAATGGGTTTTATGACTATGCCTATCAGTACAGAGGCCGAGCTGAATTTACGGATGAAACTCTGGAAGCTTATGAAAGTGAATTTGAAGTACGGGATTTTTTTATTGATGGTAGTTTTTCTAATCAAACCTACTTTAAATTTGGTAGACAAGTGATCGCCTGGGGACAATCCAATACCAGTCAGATTAACGACATGTTAAATCCCAGATATCAAAGAGAACTGGGGATAGTCGATTTAGAGGATGCCCGCTTGCCCGTGGTTGCCTCAAAGTATACCGCGGTATTCGATAGTTTTGATTTCAATGTGGTAGCAGTGCATGAAATACGTAGTAACAAAATCGCTACTGAAGGTTCTGAGTTTGACCCGTTTATATCATTAAGGGCCATGGGAATTCAAATCAGGAATGAGGAAGTTCCAGACAGTAACATCGAAAATACAGAATATGCCTTGCGTTTATCTAAGCTATTTAACGGTGGTGATCTGGCTTTGATATATTCCAGCACCTATGAAGATTCACCATATTTGGATTTTTACAAGTTAACTAAACCAAATATTTATTACGGTCAACTAGCAGTAACACCAAAATTCAAACGCATTAGAACGCTGGGAATTACAGGGAGCATGGTTTCTGGCTCCTGGATTTTTAAAACTGAATTGGCCAGAAAGTATGGAGTTGCATTTAGTCGGAGTGATATTAGAGAGCAACTGGTAACAATCCCTCTTGGTACCTACAATGAAGACACAAATATCATTAAAACCTGGAGTGAGAAAAATCAAAATCAGGGAATGCTGGGAATCGATTATTCCGGTATCAGTGATTTAACAATCACATTTGAAGGGATTTTAAGCCGGATAGAAGACTACGACGATAATTTAGCTTCTAAAGAAACATCAGGTTTGGTTTATACATCAATCGACTATTCTGCTTTAAATGACACCTTTAAGGCCAAGTTTATTCTGATGCATTTTACTGATAATAATGGTGATGTCTATCGGATAAATCTGGACTATGATTTAATTGATGCACTTAGTGGAAGCCTGGGAGCCATTTATTACGAGGCTAATGATAATGAAGCCTTATTATACCCCTACCGGAAAAATGATAAATATTTTGCCAGTATTAAATATAGTTTTTAAATAAAAAAAGCAGAGCTTTAAGACTCTGCTTTTTTACGACAGTTGCTATGACTTAAATATTAACTCTCTTCTTCAAGTTGCACTTTTCTGTCAGCTATCACTTTCTTAGCAGAATCCTGGATCATGATCTCATATCCAGCCAGCTTCATTTTAAACAGTCCCATACCCTGAGTCATTCCTCTCAAGGTAGGGGTGTAATCCTGCATTTCAGAAAGGGGGATGTCGGCGTTAACGATAGAAGTAAATTCGCCATAGTCGTATTTATTGATTTTTCCTCTTCTGGAAGCAATGTCTTTGGATATTTTTCCGACATCCTCTTCCGCGACATCAATATCAACTACCATAACCGGTTCAAGGATTACTGATCCGGCATCCGGTAGCGCTTTCTTAATAGCCAGTTTCCCAGCTGCCTGAAAAGCAAAATCAGATGAGTCAACCGCGTGATAAGATCCATCAAATAGGGTGACTCTTACATCAACCACTGGAAATCTCCCCAGAGCGCCGTCTAACAATGCTTCTTTAGCTCCTTTCTCTACACTGGGAATGTAGTTTTTAGGTACAGAACCACCGACTATTTTATTTACAAACTCAAAGCCACCACCACGAGGTAGTGGTTCGAGTGTAATGTGAACATCACCATATTGTCCGGAACCACCACTCTGTTTCTTGTATTTTCCCTGTACGGTAGTTGTTCTGGTAATTGTTTCATTAAAACCGATTGCAGGAGTCCCTAAGTCGAATTCAACGTCATAGGCATTTTTTAAATGTTCTTTAGTCACATCCACATGCATGATACCGGCTCCGGAAAGCAGCATTTCTTTAGTATCTTTATTGGTGGAAATTCTTAATCCTGGATCTTCAGCCACAACTTTATGTAAGGCATCCATGATTCGGCTGTCCTTACTGCTGTTTGTCATGATCAGTTTTTTGGTATAACGGGCTTTGAGATAATTAATAGGATCCAGAATAATAGGATTCGCCGGATCAGATAAGGTTTGATTAGCAGACAGAGAGTCTTCCTTCTCCAAAACAACAATATCTCCCGGATAAGCAACATCAACTTCTTCTGTAGTTTCTCCTGAAATGACAGATATTCGACCAATAGTCAGTTTATTGTTATCTTCAATGTTGACCACTTTTGTTCCTTTCGCCAATGTACCTGAAACGATTTGAACAAAACTTAATTTACCAGCATAACGATCATAAAGCGTTTTAAACACGCGACCGCAAAAAGGTTCACTGCTATCTGGTTTTCTTTCTACCACTTCAGCTTCAGGTGTTTTTGCTGCTTTACCGCTAAATGCCGGTCGGTGATCAAAAGAGCTAAAGTAGGTTTCTATAAAGTTACAAAGAGTTTCAATACCAATGTTTTCCTTGGCAGATCCCACTAAAAGTGGTGTTACAGTACAATCAGCAACACCACTGGCCAATACCTTAAGCAACAGCTCCATTGGGGGCTCTGTTTCCTCGATATAGAGTTCCATTAATTCATCATCCATTTCAGCCAATCTTTCAACTGTGGTGGCTCGTAAAAGATCTAGCTCATCTTTAACAGATTCAGGTGCCTCTTCTTCTTTTAATTTCCCAGGTGCACCTTTGATCAATTTCTTTTGAATCACATCAATAACACCGGTCAATTTTCCATCTTCATACCATGGCATTTGAAGAACAGCAGGTTTAACTGAAAATGAACTCTCAATATCTTCGATAGCTTTTTCAAAATCTGCTTCAGGTTCATCAAGCCCATTGATAAACATCACCCGAGGGGTATGAGATTCAGCAACTCTTTGCCAGATTCTAAAGGCTGATTCATTGGGTGTTGTTGGACTAATAAGAATTACAGCACCATTACTTACAGCTGCCGCTGTTTTTATTTTTGGTAAAAAATTGGTATTACCCGGAGTATCAATCAGGTTATAGGTGTAATCTTCCCGGTCAAAATGATAAAAGCGGTTATAAATGGTATATCCACGTTCAATTTCTTCCGGGTATTCTACAATTTCGCTTTCCTTTTTTTTCGATTTTAGTTTTAAAATCGCATTAACAAGTTTCGATTTTCCAGTTCCATCCTTTCCAACAAAGGAAATATTATGGATCTTATTATTTTCATGATTATTATGCATACAAACTCCTGACTAATAAAATACTTGCTGAATAAATAATGAATTAACGAAGGCTAGATAAAATATTTTGTACTTACGAGGATCGGCTTTAACAACATAATTTATCTCTTTTTTCATACCCTTAGCAGCATTTATTAAAATATGTCTACATAACATCTAATTCTTTAAATATTATTGTTGTAAACGCCCGATTATAGGGAAGTTGGTCAGGTATTAAAATAGAAGAAAAGGGGAAACGTTTCATGTCAGCATCGAGGAATGGTGACATGAAACCGGAACTATTTAGTTTATTGAAATTTGTCCAGCGGAATATTGACATTGGTCAAACCGCCCATGAGATCCAACAGAAAAGTACTAATCCAGGGGATATAAGTGATAATAAATACGGTAGCTATGGAAATCAGTAATATTGGCAAAGTTGAAATGTAAACCTCGGGCATCGACTTTTTAAAACGGTAGGAAGAAATGAATAAATTCATTCCCACAGGAGGCGTTAAGTAACCAACACCCAAATTCATTAAAAAGACAACGCCAATATGAACAGGATTAATACTGAATGCCTGTGCCAGTGGAACCAATAAAGGCGATATAATGACAATGGCAGTAAATACATCCATCACACAACCCGCTACAAATAAAAATATGTTCAGATAAAACAAGAATACCAAAGGTGAACTGACATGATTTTGAACATAATCAATGATTATGGTAGGAATTTCCGCATCAATCATATAGTTGGTAAAACCCAAAGCACTTGTTAGAATAATTAATACACCACCAATCAGTACGCTGGAATAACTGATTACCCTGACAAAATCTTTTCTGAATTTAAGATCTTTATGTACCAAAAACTCAGACACGATTGAATAAATAACTGTAAAAGCGGCAGTTTCGACTAATGTCGCTAAACCACTGAATAGAAAAACCAGCACAAATACTGGCATAAAAGCTTCCAACTTAGCTTCCCAAAGACTAGATAAGGCTTTTTTATAATCAAAAGGTTCCGGTTGGCTTAATTCAACAAAGCCACGGAACATTCCATATGCGACAACCAGCATGTATAAAAGCAATCCAGGAATAAAAGCTCCGATGAACATATCCGGAATCGGTTGAAAAGCCACACTACCATAAAGAATTAAAGGAAGGCTAGGAGGAAACAATATTCCCAGAGAGCTTGATCCGGTAATAAGTCCAATACTGGTTCTTTCACTATACCCACGGCTATCCAAAGCTGGTTTTAACAAACCACCCATCGCTAAGATTGTAACACCAGACGCTCCGGTAAAAGTAGTGAAAAAAGTACAGACTGTGATGGTCGCCACAGCAACTCCACCTGGAATCCAACCAAATAAATCTTGAAATAACTTTATCAGTCTTTTAGGAGCCCCACCTTCAGCCATTACAAAACCGGCTAAGGTGAATAGTGGTAATGCTGCCAGTGTATCATTGGCTGCGACTTTGGTATATATCTCTATAGTGAAGGCACTTAATACAGTATCATCATTCCAAAACAATAAAAGCGCTATCCCACCTATTACAATAAAAATTGGAAGTTTGAAAACAGATGCTACTAGTAGGACTATAATGCCAATCCAGATAATACCACTTTCCTGTAAATCTTCAAATGAACCAAGATAAAGTATTAGAGCAGTAAATATTACAATAACCAAGTAATGTTGCCAATTGTCAGAACTTTGCTGTATAAGTCGGAATAAAATTAGCCCATAGCCAATGGGCAAAGCTAATTGGGCAATCCAAATAGGAATATTAAATCCGGTTAATTTCCCAAAATCGTACTCGACTTGAATCATTGAATATGAAGCAATTAGCATGATGACAACGACTGAAATACTGATTGTGCTAACGCTACGATTAGTAAATTTCTTTAATGAATCAGGTAAGAATGTACTTGCGTCACCAATGCATAATAACTCGCCTTTTCTGGCAGCAATTGCAGCTCCGAGAAAACAAACCCATAAAGTTAAATGCTGTATGATTGATAATGTACTTGAAAAACCAACGCCTAATAATTTTCGAGCAATCACGTTGATGACAGGTATCGCTACTAATAGCCCGACTAATAAAACCGTAAAAAAATCAACCGATTTGGTGATGGGACTGGATTTTTCGCCAATAACAGAATTCATAAATATTTGTAATATTGATTAACTAATTTGTTTTTCTATATTCTGCTAAAAGTTGAACAACTTTTTCAAACAGCAACTTTGAAACCATATTTTGAATCACAGGATAAGCCTCTATGAATGCATTTTGCCACACTTTTTTTTGTTCATTGGTCAGAGGGTTAATTATTAAATTTTTCTCTACCATTAACTTTTTTGCTTCTTGATCAAATTTTAAAACCTGAATTTCTGCATTTTCGGAAATATCCTGAGCAGCTTTTAAAAAAGCAGCATGATATTTGGGATCAATTGCCTCCCACTTATCCATTTTGACAATTGTGGCAGCTAGGGCTGGCGATATTGGGTAATCCATCATATGACCTGCGACACCAAACCATTGGTTTGCTAATGAGTAAATTGGTGCAGCGGTATATGCAGAAACCATATCGATGGACAAATTCTTTAGAAGATTTTGTCTAGAAAACTGTTCAGACTGAAAACCAGCTTTTTCATATACTTCTGATCCTTCCGGAGAGTCAATAAATAGTTTCAGTGTCTTTAATTCATCAGGTGTGCTTACTTTTTCCTTACTAAATAAATATATCCAACCAAGAGTAGCCCAGTGTAATACTTTGTATCCTTTTGCTTCAAATCGTTTTTCCAGATCAGGTAAAATTTTATTCATTACAAATCGCACTTCGCCATCATTTTTGAATAGAAAAGGGGTACTGAATACCAGAGTCTCAGGCATAAAATCTTGTAAACCTAGCACGGTGAAAGTTGCTGCTGAAAGCTGTCCTGCTCTGAGTTTTGCCGCCATGGCTGGTTCATCACCGGCTACTCCTCCAGCATAAATTCTAAGACGAACTTTATTATTAGTGAGTTTTTTCCACTCATTGCCCATTTTGTTAAGATCTTTGACCCAAAACGTTTCCTTGGGTGCAAAAGTTCCTAATTTGATTTTTACAGATTTGGCAAAAATTCCAGTCTGAGAAACAATTAGAAGTGCGGCGACCATCAGGGAAATTTTTAATACTTTCATACTACCTCATGTAATGATGAAATATTACTTAAAGAAAAAAATCATCAATTTTAGTTAAATACCATTTTGACATTTTCTGGCATATTTTATTGCTTAATCGATATTCAGGCCGTCGATCCGCATCAATTTTTAATCCTTTTTCCAACATCTCTTTAAACTCTGGTTTATTTTGAGTTTGTATCGATATTGCGCTAGCCCAGGTGAGATATGGTGTGCATTTATTATTATCCGAATCATTAATAATTTCGTTTCGATAATCGATCAACTGTTTCATTTTATCTACATTATTCACTTGTTCATTATGGTAATAAATAAAAAATTCATAAAGAACCCCCTCACCGTATTTCGGATCAAGTTCAAAAGCTCTGTTTAGCAATGATAAGGCTTTAGGTAACTGAGAAACAGCATCCATGTTGTCGCTGGAATGTTTTATCCAAGAAACTAAAGCTAAGCCTGTCCATGTTAATAAAGGAACATCACTCTCTTTTAAGTGCTCGCGCCTAAATAACTTATCATTTAATTGATCATGTATCCCTGGATAACGTAGTTCCAAACCTTGAAAACCATATTGCCAGGCACGGGAATAAAGCCGTTTAGCCCGATTTTTCAAATGTTCGGAATATTCATAATCGTCATCTTCAGCCATTAAAGCATCATTTTCCAGCCATAAACTGGCATAAGCAGTAAATCCTTGAGCCAAACTGGTTTTAATGCTCACATTTTTGGGTGAGTTTTCAGCCATTATTTCCAGCATTTTCAGCATAAAGGGTAAAGAATCTCCTAGTAATTCAGGATCTTCTTCTCCTCGAATCACATCACTTTGATTGGCAGAAAACTTATCGGCAAGTGAATCAATAAAATTTTGCTCAAGTTGTTTAGTGGTACAATCAGACAAGAATATAATTAGGATGCAAACTAAAAAAAAGTTTTTTACTGGTGCCATGAGTCATCATTGTAGGATTAATTTTAAACAATCCAGTAAATAGTCAAATGAATAAATTGTCAAAGCGAAAACATTAAATTTGTTATAATTGCTATAAATCTGAAAAATTACCTGAATAATCAAATAATTTATTTGATATTAACTATTTCATCATTACGATTGAAATAGTTGGTTGTTTTTTTAACCAAACCTGAATCAGAATAACGAAAAGTATCAACCTTTCTATAAACACCCCTGTTCTTTAAACCAAATTCATCTGAAAAATAAAAAAGCTGTTTTAAATTTCGATAGTATTTACCAGCTGTATACCCCCGCTGACTGACTCTTTTATAATAGCCTTCTTGCTTAACCGTTTTTTGAGTAAAATACGAGATGATTTTAAACTCTTTTCCAAAATGATCTAAATAAACAATATTTTTGGCTATTCCCATTGTATTACCAGGATAGTACCACTCTATCCTATTTTTTTTCCCCTGTTGATAATAAATCATTGAATGGCCCATATAGCTGCGTGTAAAATATTCTTCTTTCTTGCTGATCTTACCCAGAAAACGATCATAATGCAGGATAGATCTTTCAACCATCGTTTCTCTGGCCATGGCCTTGGTAAAAACTTTTTCCTCTTTAATCATCTTATCAAAGGAATAGTATTTGATAAGTTTTTTAAGACCATTCAATACCGGGTAATCTTCAGAATATACTTTTTCGGTTTTAACCTTTGCATTATCCAAATCAAAATATTCAAGATACCGTGATTGATCAAAAGAAATATATTCAACAGTTTTTCCACCAAATTCATTGTTGGTTGAAATCACAATACCTTTATCTGCTTGACCATAAACTTCAAATGGAATCAACAGATTCAGAGTCATTAATAATAATAAGATAAAATGATCTGTTTTCATTGTTTAAAAATCCAGATTTTCCGATTGTTTGATGCTGTTATTTTGTTGATTGTTTTGATGTCCTTGTCTCCGGCTTTTATATATTTCCCAGTCTTCATTGAAAATAGCATGATTTGCCAAAACTATCTTAACTTTTCCGGTTAAGTAGTAAATATTAGCTGTTAATTTAGGCTCTAAGGGTATGTAGGTTTCACGACTACAATGATTTCCCCAACAAGCAAAAATATCTAAAGGCCGATTATCCTTAGTTGGATGATATTTCCAATTAGGTTCTCCATATTTTGCGATAAGTTGTTCCAAAATTTCACCGGAACGATTTATAAAAGAACGATAGGTGTTAATGTATTCGATTCGATAAAGACGTTTTTCCCCTGTGAACCTTAGGGTTAGTTTTTTATATCTAACATTTTTTTTAATTTCATACTCGCTGGTATAGCCATTTTTATCTTTTATATCTTTGATATTATTGATATTGAAAGTTGTTATGATCTGATCAAGATTCATATTCAATCTTAGACCCTGAACCGAAAAATATTTGATTTCCGGATCAATGGCCAATAATTGACCTGACCAACAGCAGATTCCTGATAAAAAAATAATAAATACTATTTTGACTTTGACGTAATTAATTCGCATCATAGATAATTTAATGTTTCACTAAGTATAAAGTTACACAATTTTTATAGTATCTTCATATAAGGTATGATAGACTTTGTACAGTTTTAATAATACCTGAAATCAATATACTCAACAGTATTTTTACAAAAAAGTTGATATCTATTTTAATGACTTGTCTATGGATTA
>Ga0233437_1001891_pt1 | contig 35065 bp, 27 predicted proteins | sample SI_122_August201_FD_182714 | JGI IMG/M metagenome (GOLD analysis project Ga0233437, IMG submission 182714) | Seawater microbial communities from Saanich Inlet, British Columbia, Canada - SI_122_August2016_200_MG | ecosystem: Environmental > Aquatic > Marine > Inlet | place: Canada: British... | reverse complement strand
GGCCAGGAAGCGTCGATCTCGGCCATGACAGTATCCATATCGGCCGTGCCGGAGAAGTAATCGGTCATGCCTTTCCAGAACGAACCCGCCCCAACTTCACCGGGCATCAGGTCCGAACCGTCAAAGCGCACACTGGTGGCATCTGCAACCAACGCCGCAATGCCCTTCTCGATCTCGTCGCCGTACCAGTTCAGGTCGGTGTCCATCTGGGGAGCCAACGCGCCGCCAGCGGCCAACCATTCTTTGAGCGCTTCACCTTTGGTGAAGAATTCCATCACCGCACGCACTTCGTCGCGGTCATTGAATTGCGCCATGATGTCGCCCGCTACCAGGTAGGGGCTGCCATAGGCTTCGTCCAGACCCGGCAGGTAGAAGAAGCCGTAGTCTTCACCGGCCACAACCCCTTCGGGGAAGAAGCTGGTGATGAAGTTGCCCTGTTTGTGCAGCCAGCACTTGGGCGGCTCTTCAAACATCGGGGTCGGGGCATCGCCAAAGAAGGTCGTCACAATAGCTTCTTGCCCACCGTACACATACGCATCGCTCCACAGCTCCGTCAGCACGGTCAATGCATTCTTGACCTCGGGGGAGCTGAAGGGCAGTTCGCCGGTGACCCATTTGTCATAGTTCTCCAGCGAGGTCGTGCGCAGCATGACTTCTTCCATCCAGTCGGTGGCGGGCCAGCCTGTGGCCGCACCCGACTCGATGCCTACACACCAGGGGGTGTCGCCATCGGCCACGATCTGGTCAGACAGCGCCAGCATTTCGTCCCAGGTGGTCGGGATGGCATAGCCAGCGGCATCAAAGGCAGCTTTCGGATACCACACCTGACTCTTGGCGTTGAAGCGATGCCAGACACCGGCCACAATCGGGCCATCGGGGCCTGCCATGGTCGCCATCTGCCACCAGGAGGGGTTGTAGTTATCAATGCTGCTTTCGGGCAAGTAGCTGCTCACGTCCACAACTTCACCCTGAGCCACGAAGGTCGCCAGCAGACCCGGCTGCGGGAAGTCCACAATATCCGGGGGATCACCCGCTTCGACGCGGATACCAATCGAGGCTTCGAATTCTTTCGAGCCTTCGTACTGGATGTCGATGCCGGTCGCTTCTTCAAACGCAGCTACCGAGTTGTCGAATTTGACAGCGTCTTCATCGGTGAAGGGGCCGGTCATCGTCACAACCGTGCCAGCGAATTCGCCAGCCATCGCCCGACCGTAGTACGTGCCGTCATCGGCCATTGGCTCTTCAACCATTGGCTCTTCTTCTACAACCGGTTCTTCGGCCGCTGGTTGGCAGGCCGCCAGCAGCATGGAGGATACGATCAACATCGTGATCAGTATCCAGGAAATTTTCTTGAAATTCATTTGTCTTCTTTCTCCTTGTTACAAAGTGATGAATTGAATCGTTCTACATAGTGTACTTATCTGATTAAATCGTTACCCTATCAGCACCACCTCCTTCCAGTCATAGTGATTAATCTTCGCGCTCAAAAGGACGCGTCAACGCTGCGGGTGCTCGCACCCGTGAAACTGTTGCCACTAATACCAAAATTGTCAGAACATATGGCATCATCACCGCAATATCCGAAGGGATGGGAATTCCTAAAACCTGAATCCATAATTGCAGTGAATTGATCATACTAAATAGCAACGCGCCACCCAACACCCCCCATGGACGCCAGGCGCCGAAGTACACCAGTGCGACAGCGATAAAGCCAAGCCCACTGGTCATATTCTGCTGAAAAACATTCAGCAAAGCGATGGATAACGAAGCCCCGGCAACCCCTGAAAGAGTGCCGCCCAAGATGATCGTAAAATATCGGACACGTGCCACACTGACCCCAAGCGAATCCGCGGCTTCAGGATTCTCACCCACCGCGCGGATTTTTAGACCCAATGTAGTTTTGTTCAAAACAAACCAGGCTACCGGTACGAGAAGAAAAGCAATATAAACTAGAATATTCTGGCGAAAGAAAATATCGCCAATGATGGGAATATCGCTCAAGCCAGGGATATAAATTTTTGAAAACCCTTTGACAGTCTCAACCGTGCCCAGCATTTTCTGGAATAACAGATCGCTCAGACCCAGCCCGAAGAGATAAAAACCAATCCCGCTGATCCCCTGCACAGCGTGCAGATTGACAGTCACATAGGCCATTGCCAGCCCCATCAACGCACCGACGATCATCGCTGCCAATATTCCCAGCCACAGATTCTCTGTTGTAAAAGCAACATAAAAGGCCGCAAAAGCGCCTAATAGCATCTGGCCCTCAACGCCAAGATTGAGTACACCGCTACGCTGTCCAAAGGCTTCGCCAATGGCTGCATATAAATAAGGCGTCGCCAGACGAATGCCCGAAGCCAAAATGCCCACCAAAACGGTTGTTGAAAGCAAGTCTGAAATCATGCCATCACCTCCACGCTTTGAGCATTTTCATCACCGGGGATTTGAGGCTGATCGTCATCATCTCCCACAACCAGGCGGCGGCGCTGACGGCGCCTTCGCCAAATTTCGCTGCTAACCACGAATACCACCACCAAACCATTGAGTGCGGTCACCAACGCCGAGGGAACCTGCACCACCCGCTGCATTTTGTTGGCGCCAACCAACAAAGCACCAAATAACACCGATGCCGGAATCGTCCCCAATGGATGCAACTGTCCAAACAGTGCAGCAACAATGCCATTAAACCCGGCGCTTCCGGTAAAGCCCGAAGCCGATCCATCAGTAATCATGCGGTAATTGACGCCGAAAACTTGCGTCGCGCCAGCCAGGCCAGCAAAAGCACCACTCAGTAATAATGCCAAAACAACATAGCGGTTAACTTTGATACCTGCATAACGGGAAGCATGGGGGTTCTGCCCCACCGCTCGGATGCGGTAGCCCAGGGTTGTGCGCCAAAGCAAAATATACACAAAAATTGCTAATACAACCGCGATCAGCGCGCCCAGATGCAAGCGTGTAGGAACCCAACGCGGCAGCCGAAATACTTCAAGCAGGCGGGCGGTTTGCGGAATTTGAGAGGCCAATTCAGCCTGTGCCGGGTCAATCATCGGGCCGCGCAGCAAGAAATTCATCAACTGCACAGCGATGGCGTTCATCATCACCGTGCTAAGAATTTCGTTGACATTGAAGCGCGCTTTGAGAAAACCGGGGATACCACCCCAAATCGCGCCACCCAAAAAACCGGCTAGCATCGAAAGGGGAATCACGGCCCAGCCGGGCCAATCTGTCAACGTGAGGCCCAGCAGCGTCGCAAAAATCGCACCAATCACCATCTGCCCCTCGCCGCCGATATTAATGACATCCCCGCGGAAGGAAATACAAATGCCCAGCCCCACCAACAACAGCGGCGTCGCCTTTACCAGCGTTTCCGCGATCGCATTGGTACTACCAAAAGCACCCTCCCACAAAGCGCCATAGGCTTCAATGGGATTAACTTTCAAAAGCAGCAACATCACCGCACCCACTGCTAAAGCCGCGATTGTGGCAAACACCGGGAGCAAGGCATCTACCAAGCGGGAAAACCACTCTTTCTGAAATAATTTTTGCATAGTCAACTCCCGATTATATTAATGTCCGCGTTCACCGCGCACATAGGGTACTCCCAACGCCGCCGGAGAACCCAGGCGTTTTCGGGCAGCAGCCCGTGACCCCATGACCAGCGCAACGATGGTCAACAAGAAAGGTGTCATCTGCAAGAAAAACCCTAAATTCGAATTAACATACAGCGGGTTCGCAAAACCAAACAGCAGCGCCGGGCCTTGCAAATCTAGGATACCGCGGCGGATAGCCCCAAAAAGATAGCCGCCCAACGCAGCACGCAGCGGATTCCATTGCGCGAAGATCACCAAAGCAATCGCGATCCAACCCTGGCCCGAGGTTGTCTGGCTGCTATACCAGCCCGGCGAAACCGAAAGGCTGATCGTCGCTCCTGCCAAACCAGCCAAACAGCCACCCACAAAGGTATAAAAATAGCGCACCCCATACACGCTGATGCCCATCGTATCCGCGGCAGAGGGTTTCTGCCCCACCGCCCGCAGATGCATACCAGGGCGAGTTTTGTGAATATAATACCAACTCAAGGGAGCAAAGAGATAACCGACGAAAACCAGGATGCTGTGATTCTCGAAGAAGACCGGGCCGAGGAAGGGAATCTGTGAAAGCAGCGGGATAGACACATCCGGGATCAGGGGAGGGTTCTGTCCGGTGAGGCCTTCACCCAATACCAGAGCCAGGCCGGTTCCCAAAAAAGTCAACGATAAGCCACTAACAACCTGATCGGCCTGAAAATGAATCGTTACCAACCCATGCGCCAAACTCAGAATGCCCGCGGCAAACATGGCCACCAACAAACCTACCCAGGCATTCCCCGAGGAAAGCGATACGCTAAAACCAGCCATCGCGCCCAGCAGCATCATACCCTCGACGCCCAGGTTCAAAATACCTGACCGCTCAGCAAAAATTGCGCCAATTCCAGCAAAGAGTAAAATCGTCCCGGTGGCTAATCCAGAGTGAAGAATGATCTCGAAGTTCATACGGTCTCCTGCTCCTTTCGCACAATGCGAACCTGATAGCGCAGTAAAACATCACTACTGATGACCATGAAAAGGATGATCCCCTGTAGCAGATAAGCCAAACCCGCGGGCTGAATCTCGCGTCCTGCGACAATGAGAGCGCCAAATAAAATCGAAACGATTATCACCGCGAATGGATTCAGTTTTGCCAGCCAGGCAACAATAATCCCGGTGAAACCATATCCCGCAGAGATTTTTTCCTGCAAACGGTGTACCACTCCCGAAATTTCAGACATCCCTGCCAAACCGGCCAGCGCGCCAGAAACCATCATCACCAGGATAATATTACGGGTAATATTTAGCCCGGCGTAGCGCGCCGCTTCGGGGTTGTCACCAATCAGGTTAATCTCGTACCCCCACCGGCTGCGTTTGAACACCCACCACATTACAACCGCGGCGATAAGGCCAAAAATCACGCCCACATGAAGGGTAATCCCCGAAAAAACAGGATACTCACGGGCCAGATCGGCCAAACGCGGCAACCAGGCCGTTTTCGGGAAGGTTGGCGTCATCTGAAAACCGGCATCGCTCCATTTATCAAAAATCCAGAAATTATTCCAGAAAATTGCCACATAGTTGAGCATTAACGTGGTGATGATTTCGTTGACGTTGTAACGGGCTTTCAAGAATCCAGGGAAAAATCCCCAAATAGCGCCACCGATCATGCCCATCACAACCATTGCCCCCAATGTGATGACCTTAGGCGCATCAGGTGGCACTAGCGGCACTAAAACAACCAGGCTTGCGAAAAACGCGCCTGCATAGAATTGGCCTTCCGCGCCGATATTCCACAACTTCATTTTAAAAGCCACAGCACATGCCAGGCCGATCATAATCAGCGGGGTAGCTTTGACCATTGTATCGGAGAAAACTGCCCAATTGCCAAACGTCGCTTCAAAAAAGAATTTTAAAACCCGCAACGGTTCGCCGCCGATGAACGCCAAAACAATACCAGAGATCAGAAAAGCAATTACCACAGAACCAATTGCGGTCGCGGCTGGCAACCATTTGGGCACATCGTCTGTGCGCTTTTCAAAGCGAATGGAAAATGGAAGGTTCATTGCGCGCTCCGTTTTGTGCCTGTCATCATCAAACCAAGCTCATTAATATCCGCTCCTTCAGCATCGACTATTCCCATGATTTCACCCTCATAAATCACGGCAATGCGATCGCTCAAAGAGAGCAATTCTTCTAATTCTTCCGAAACCAGTAAAATGGCGGTTCCCCTTTCGCGCTGATCGAGCAACAAGGTCTGAATGGCCTCGATAGCGCCAACATCCAGGCCGCGCGTGGGTTGAACCGCGACCATCATCTTGGGGCTGGATGAAATCTCGCGCGCCAGGATCACCTTTTGGAGATTGCCGCCTGAAAGTTTGCGGGCCATCGTGCGCACACTGGGGGCCAGAATATCGTAGGCTTTTTTCAGACCACGCGCATATTCACGCGCCTCGGTGAAGTTGATGCTCCAACCGTTGCCAATCGGCGCTTCACCATAGTTCTTCATAATCGTGTTTTCGGTGATCGTCAGATTCGGCGCGGTGCCAACTTTGGTGCGGTCTTCAGGGATATGCGAAACACCACTCTTGATGGCTTTACTGGGTGGCTGGTTGGCAACTTCTTCACCGTTAATTTTGATACTTCCCGTGCAAGGCCGCAAACCTGTAATCACTTCAGCCAGTTCGCTTTGGCCGTTACCGGCCACACCGGCCACCCCCAAAATTTCGCCCTTGCGCAATTCCAGAGAAATTTTATTGAGCGCTTTTATACCTTTATTATTCTCAGCGCTAACACTCTCTACCGACAAAACCACATCGCCAGCTTTTTGGGGTTTCTTTTCCACACGGAAAACAACTTCACGGCCCACCATCAACTCAGCCAATTTTTCACGCGTGACTCCTGCAATGCTAATACCCTCTGCTGTTGCCACCCCTTTACGCAACACAGTCAGCCGGTCTGCCACGGCAGTCACTTCTTGCAATTTATGGCTGATAAAGATGATTGATTTACCCATCGCAACCATCGAGCGCATAGTTTGGATCAAATCATCAATCTCTTGCGGCGCGAGCACCGCGGTGGGTTCATCAAAAATCAGGATATTCGCCCCCCGGTAGAGGGTTTTCAAAATCTCAACCCGTTGCTGCTCCCCCACGGACAAATGCCAGATTTTAGCCGTCGGATCCACTTTAAGTCCGTATTGATCTTGCAGCGCGAGGATTTTTTTATCATACTCGGCCAGATTCATGATGAATTTGGGATCATCCAAACCAAGCAGGATGTTCTCTGTTACCGATTGAGTGGGTACCAGCATAAAATGCTGATGCACCATCCCGATGCCTTTCGCGATTGCATCTTTGGGCGAGTTGAAATTTACAGTTTCCCCATGTATGTTGATCGTGCCCGAAGATGGCTTATATAATCCCGCCAAAACATTCATCAAGGTGCTTTTGCCAGCGCCGTTTTCACCCAAAAGAGCATGAATTTCACCCTTTTTGAGAGTCAGGTTTACGTGATCATTCGCCAAAACACCCGGAAAACGAATGACAATATCTTTCATTTCAACTGCGTAGGGCGTATCTTCCATGTATACTCCTTCAAACCGAAATGAACTATTTGTATCCAATTTCGTACTTCTGAGGAACTTACCAATCCCTATATAGTTGTACGCCACATAAAGATGGGTAAATCTCTCAAATAGTGGCAGAGACGACCGTTCTGATCGTCTCTGCCAAAAGAAAGAATAAGCTTTACTCTAGTTCGGGTAATTCTGCGGTGATATTTTCGTTCCACCAGTACATACAAGTGGTGCAGGGGCTACCGAATTGAGCGAAACCATCCAAGTCGAGCTGTTCGAGGCTAACACCCTCTTCGAGAACCAGATTGCCCTGATTGTCGGTGATGGGGCCTTTGAAAACGTCGAAGCGGGTGAATTCGCCAGCCAACATGGCAGACAAGGTGTCGCGGATCAATTGCAGATCAGCTTCGGGCAGATCAGCCGCGCCCGGTTGCAAGGTCTCGCCTTCCATGAAGCCGAGCAAGCCCATTGCGCCCGAATCAGCATCAAAGTATTCCCAGCCGCCAACCCAGGTACCAGCCATCGATTCTTCGACGATGCGAGCATAGACGGGACCCCAATTCCAGTACATGGAGGTGAGGCAGGCGTCCACGGTGCAGTTACCGCTGTAGTCATAGGTGATGCCCCATTTGCCTTCGGGGGCTACCTCGGCGGGAGCGGGAGTATCGGCACCAGTCATGACAACCTGAGCGCCGCCATCAAATAGGGAGGAAGACGCTTCTTTTTCAAGAATGGGATCATGCCAGGTGAAGATCCAACGCACGTCAACCGTACACTCAGGGCAGGTTTGCTGGGCGCCCAAAGCGAAGGCATTGCCCAAACGTAGTTCTTCGGGGATCGGGAAGGTGGCAATATAACCCAATTTGGGGTTGCCATCCACCATCGCGCGCGAGCCAGCCAGCATACCGGCCAGGTATTTCATATCTTCCATCGCGCCCATCAGGTTACCAAAATTGGCTTCATTCGATTTGAAACCACTGATGTGAACAATATTCACATCGGGGAACTCATCAGCAACGATTTCCGAAGCATCCATAAAACCAAAGGATGTGGTGAAGATGACATCGAAACCCTTACGAGCCAAAGAACGGGTTACTTGCTCAGAGTCGGCGCCTTCGGCAACCAATTCAACATAAGCAGTGTGTACGCCTTCGACATTGTCTTCAACATACATACGGCCAACATCATGGGCCTGGGTCCAGCCACCATCGTCATGGGGCCCAACGTAAACAAAAGCAACGTTAAAAGCGCCTTCTTCAACGGCAGGAATCTGATAACCACCTTCGGCTGCAGCAGCCTCTTCAGCGGGAGCTTCGGCAGCACCTTCTTCAGCGGCGGGTTCTTCGGCAGCCGGTTCAGCAGCGCCACCACAAGCAGTGAGTACGAATGCAGCGATCAGCAAAATGCTCAACAGCCACAGGAATTTATTCTTCATAGGTATACTCCTCCGAGATAAAAATCTTAGTTATTCGAACAAAAAGCGCAGTTTCAATTTCTATTTTTTTGCGATCTGCACCTCCTTTTCACATACCGGGGAACAAAAATAACCTAGCTCCCTGATAAAATTCGGAATAGTGCGATTCTACCATTAGCTTCCGCATTTTGTGGCGAAATTTACAAGTATCCTTCGGCTAATTCTATGGAACGATCCAAGTGCCGGTTTCGCCGCGCAATGCGCGTTGAATATTGGGCGGGTCAGTAATCAGGGCTTTTTTGCCGCCTTCTTTCAGGAATTTGACAATCGCCTGCACTTTGGGCAGCATACTGCCGGGGGCAAAGTGACCTTCTGCAATATACTGTTCGGCCTCGGCAACGGTCATTTCATCGAGCCATTTCTGATCAGGTTTGTTGAAGTTGACGGCAACTTTCTCCACCGCAGTAGAGATGATCAGTAAATCCGCGCGAATTAGATTCGCCAACAAACCAGAAGCAAAATCTTTATCGATCACAGCTTCAACGCCACGCAGATCGCCATCTTCTTTTTCGACCACGGGAATTCCACCGCCGCCAACAGCGATTACGGAGAAGCCGCTTTCGATCAATTGCTTGATGGCATCTACTTCGATAATATTGACAGGCAAAGGCGAGGGTACAACCCGGCGCCAGCCACGACCCGCATCTTCAACAAAATCCTGACCTTCAGCCATACGCTCTTTGGCGGTTGCTTCATCCAGGAACGAGCCAACCGGTTTGGATGGTTTTTCAAAAGCGGGGTCTTCAGCATCGACCTGCACTTGTGTTACAACCGTGACAGCGTGCTTTTTGATACCACGCTTCTTGAACTCATTGTGCAAAGCCTTCTGCGCCATATAGCCAATTGCACCCTGTGTATCGGCACCACAATAGTCCATCGGGACAGGATGTAATTCGTGCATCGCCAATTCGGAACGACGCAAGATGAAGCCAACCTGTGGTCCATTGCCGTGCGTAACGACCACGTCCCAGCCATCTTCAATCATCCCGGCAATGTGGTTCATCGTCTCTTTGATGGCATCGAACTGATCTGGAATCGATTGTCGAGTTTTGTCTATAATCAGCGCATTGCCACCAACGGCGACAACAGCGACTTTTTTCTCAGTCATAGACCTACCTCATCGTCAGGGCCATGACGGCCTTCTGCGCATGCATACGATTTTCAGCTTCGTCAAAGACAACCGAATTGGGGCCATCCATAACTTCGCTGGTAACTTCAACATCACGGTCAGCAGGCAACGGATGCATGTAGATAGCATCATCTTTCGCCAGAGACATCTTGCGCTGATCAGTGATCCAGCTCTTGTATTTATCCTGAAGCACTTTGCCTTCGGCTGCATCCTGAGTGGTCATTAAAGGCCCCCATGATTTAGCGTAAACGATGTCGGCATCTTTGAAAGCTGCTTCCATATCATCGGTGACTTCAAAGCCAGCGCCTGCTTTGCGCGCTTCTTCTTCAGCTTTCTCCATGATCTCAGGCATCAACTTGAATTCGGGCGGGTGCGCCAAAACGACATCCAGACCGAAGCGCGGCATTTGCAGAATTAGCGATTGCGGCACCGACATCGGTTTCAGGTAAGATGAAGCATAAGCCCAGGAAACCACCATTTTCTTGCGTTTCAGGTTACGACCTTTCTTTTCCATGATGGTCATCAGGTCGGCCAGACACTGGTGCGGATGGTAAATTTCGCACTGCATGTTGAGAATCGGCACGCGGGAGGCGCTGGCAACCAGATTGAGATAACGGTTACCAATTCCGAAGTCTACGTGGCGAATGGCAATGCCATCAAAATAACGGCCGAAGATTTCACCCATTTCTGTCTCGGTGTCGCCGTGCGAAATTTGGGTGGTGCGGCTCTCGATGAAAGCAGCATGTCCGCCCAATTGAGCCATCCCCGACTCAAATGAACCGCGTGTGCGGGTGCTGGAGAAGAAGAACAACATCGCCAGCGTTTTGTCGCGCAAATAAGCGTGGGGTTCGCCCAAAGCGCGCTTGCGCTTCAAATCCCAGGCTACTTCCAGAATAGTTTCGACTTCTTCCTTGCTGAAGTCCAGATCGCCAATCAGGTCACGTCCTCGTAAATCGGATTGCATTTTTTCTCCTATTATTCCATTTTGCCAGAAACTAAAGCCAACAACGCCATGCGCATGACAACGCCATTGAAGGCCTCTTGCCAGTAGCGGGACCAGCGGGTAATGTCCACATCCGGAGGAATTTCATCCATACGGGGCAGAGAGTGGAGCAAAATTGCGTCTGATTTCGCTTTGTTGACCAGCAGATCGCGAGTGATCTTGAAATTGGCCGGGGTCATATCCACATCACCATCACGCTCGTCGCGAGATTTTGTGTAATCGGGCTGCACGGTCGGCTCAACCAAAATGACATCCGCATTGCCAATCACATCGCCAACATGGTCTGCGAAATCAAAATTCAAAGCCATTGCTTCGAAATCATCTTTGTACTCATCGGGCATTTCCATACCAGGAGGCGCTACAAAGGTGATTGGGCAGTCGAACTGAGTCAGGGCGTGGCCCAGGGAGTGCATGGTGCGCATACGCATATCGCCAACAGCAACCCAGCTCAAACCGTCGATGGTGCCTTTTTCTTGCAGCACTGTATACAGATCAGTCAAAATCTGGGTGGGGTGCTCGCCCCAGCCGTCACCGCCATTGATGACAGGAATAGATGCCCATTTGGCGGCCTCGTGGGGGGCGCCTTTCTGGAAGTGGCGCATCACGATCATGTCGCCGTAGAATTCCAGCATTTTAACGGTATCTTTAATCGATTCCTGATAAAAATCGCCCGCGCGGGTCATCTTAGCATCAGAGAAACCCGTCACATGGCCACCCAGGCGGTGCATGGCGGCTTCGTGCGCCAGGCGGGTGCGGGTGGAAGGCTGGTAGAAAGCTGTTACCAGGGTTTTATCGGCCAGAAGGTCAGTGTTCTGGCGATTGCGAGCGATAGGCTCCAACTCTTCGGCAACTTCGAAGACACGGAAAAATTCATTACGCTCAAATTCTTTTAGAGAAAGAATGTCACGACCAGCAAAACTACGCATTGTAATAATCTCCTACTTTATATGAATATATGATCTTTTTTGTATTACCCATTTATGTAATACAGACTGCCCCGCACAGATTTGTCCTGCGCAGTCTGTATTGCACAAATTATATTTATCCAACACGCCGCACAACATGGAATTTGAAATATCCCGGCAAAAAATAGCTCAGCGAGTAATCAATCGGCAATCCTTCCAGGGTGAACAAGATGGATTCAAATAGCAAAACCGAATCGCCGCGTTGGATATCCAAAGCCCGGGACACATCTGGATTTGCGGCTACGGCCTTTATTTCAGAGCGGGCACTCTCTAATAACGGTGTCCCGCGCTTGAGCATCAGGTCCAACACCGAACCGGTAAATTCATTTGCCATCTCTTCGGAACTTAGATAACCACTGGGAAGCGTATCCACAAGATAGGCGACCGGGCGTCCCTCTGCCAAAATCACGCGTGAAACACAAATACCTTCCGTATCCAGGCTCAACTGCATCAACTTCGCCGTGGCGTTATCCAGGCGACATTTCGAAATCTGCAATTCGCCCATCGTGACCGGTAACCCAATGCGGTCTGCCAGCGTTTCGATGCTCTCCAAAACTTCCAGGCCGCTCTCGATCACCCGCGTCGGACGCACGACAAAGGTTCCTACGCCTTGGCGACGGCGCAGCAACCCCTGCGTTTCAAAAGTGCGCATGGCTTCACGCAACGTGGCACGCGAAACACCTAATTGTTCAGCCAGTTTCGGCTCAGAAAGCAAGCGTTCTCCCGGCTCGGCAACGGCGATAATCTCTTCAAGGCGACTGTGAATATTTTTTCTCATAAGCTACTGTCGAATATTATGATGTGGCAATGCCTTGATGTACTAACACAGGTGTAAACTCAAATTTAGTCACATCCACCAACCCAAGATCGGAGATGCGTAATTCAGGAATAACCACCAAGGCCAACAGGCTAAGCTGCATATTGGGGTTGTTGAGTGAGCAGCCACAGGCTTTAAAACCCTTTAGCACAGAAGCAGCCTTTTCGGCAACAACTTCGGCGCGCTCGTTCGACATCAGGCCGGCAATGGGCAATTCCACTTGGCCAATGATCTTTCCATCTTTGACAACGACCTGCCCACCATTGATCTGGCCGAGCGTGTTGGCAGCCTGGGCCATCATGGCTTCGTCCGTCCCAACCACAATCATATGATGGCTATCGTGCGCCACAGTGGTAGCAATCGCACAGCGCTCAGTGAAGCCAAAGCCATGCACCAACCCAACCATCACACCGCCGGTGCCTCTGTGCCGCTCTACCAGAGCGATCTTCAGGATGTCGCGGTCAAGATCAACGGAAATTTCACCATCTTTCGGTGTAACATCCATCCGCAAATGTTGGGTTGGCGCCTGGTTTTCAATTACACCAATGATATTTGCAGAAACTGGCGACTGATTACTTTCAACCGACAACTTAAAATCTTTTGCTGTTAGCTCTTTTCCTAAATGTACAGATTTTGTTGCCCAGTCGGGGTATTGGAAGGAAGGCAGTTCGATGAGCAGTTTCTCGTCTTCGGCAATCACCTGCCCTTTGGCAAGGACAAGCCCGGCCTGGAAATTGGAGAGGTCGCGCACCAGAAGAACATCGGCATAACGCCCGGGGGCGATCATGCCCAACTGGCGCGTCAACCCAAAGTGTTCCGCGGTATTGAGGGTTGCCATCTGAATTGCAGTGAGCGGCTCCAACCCTTGTTCGATAGCATGACGCACAACCCGATCCATGTGGCCGTCCCGGGTGATGGTTTCAGCATGGGAGTCATCCGTGCAGAGGATGAATCGCCGCGGATCGAGGCCATCTTCAAGAATGGCACCCACCTGGTTAGCGACATCATGCCAGGCTGAGCCATAGCGCAACATGGCCTTCATGCCCTGGCGCACGCGGGCAATGGCGTCTTCTTTGTGTGTACCTTCGTGATCGTCCTCGGGGCCGCCAGCCACATAGCCGTGGAAAGGCAAACCCAAATCAGGCGAAGCGTAGTGTCCACCAATCGTTTTCCCGGCGGCGCGAGTGGCTGCCATTTCAGCGTGCATTTTTTCATCACTGAGAAACACACCAGGGAAATTCATCATCTCGCCCAAGCCGATAATACCGTCCCAGGTCATGGCTTCGGCTACTTCTTCCGGACCAATGCTAGCGCCGGGGGTTTCCAGCCCCGGCGCAGAGGGTACGCAAGAGGGTATCTGCACCCAAACATGGATAGGCTGATTCCGGGCTTCATCCACCATCAATTTGACGCCATTCAGCCCGAAAACATTGGCGATCTCATGCGGATCAATAAACATGCCCGTAGTGCCACGGCGGGCGACAGCGCGCACAAATTCAGTTACTGTTACCATGCCGCTTTCAACGTGCATGTGGGCATCCAGCAAGCCGGGCACCAAATAACGCCCATCGGCTTCGATGATTTTTGTATTTTCGCCAATCGCATGGCTGGCATTTGGGCCAACGTAGGCAATAAACTCGTCTGCAATGGCAATATCGGTATGCGGAATAATCTCCCCAGACTGTACACTGACCCACCGCCCATCACGAATCACAATATCGGCAGGCGTGCGCCCCATGGCGACATCGACCAGCAATTGAGTTCGTTTTGTAATTGCATCCTGAAACATATATACCTTCTCTACTTCGTGATGGCAAGTTACATGTTGAAAGTTGAAGGTTGGAAAACGCAAACTCGCCAACTTTCAATTTGCTACTTTTAACTGTTCAACAACTGTGCTGCCAGTGCATTATGTTCAATAATGAGATTCGGCACATCCACAGTCACCATCTGGCTTTCTTTAACAACAAATTTACCACCCACAACCGTGTAATCGGCTTTCACGGGCGAGTTAAAGACAACCGAGGCTACCGGGTCGTGGAGGCCACCCGCATAGTCAATGCGATTGAGATTAATAGCAAAGAAGTCAGCAGCCTTACCCGGTTCGAGGGAACCAATATCGCCGCGGCCTAACACCGAAGCACTGCCGCGGGTTGCCAGTTCCAATGCCTGACGAGCTGTCATCAGGGGAGGGGCATCATCCCCCGAGAGTGAAGCTCCCATCAAACCGGCACGCACGCGCGAGGCCAGCATTGTCATGCGTACCTCTTCGAGCAAGTGCGAACCATCGTTGCTGGCGGAGCCATCCACGCCCACACCAACTTTCACACCAGCCTGTAACATATCTAAAATGGGGGCAATTCCTGAGGCCAGGCGCATATTTGAAGATGGGCAATGCGCCACCCCGCAGCCTGTCTTGGCATAGAGATTAATCTCATCATCGTCTACGTGCACCGAGTGCGCAAACCAGACATCATCGCCAATCCAGTCCACTTCTTGCATATAAGCAACCGGACGGTGTCCGAACATCTCAATACAAAATTCTTCTTCGTCCTGTGTTTCAGCTAAATGAGTATGCAAATGAACGCCATATTCGCGCGCCAACACGGCTGACTGGCGCATCAAGTCGCCGGTAACGCTAAATGGTGAACAAGGCGCCAAGACAACCTGAGTATATGAGCCGGGATTGGGATCATGATAAGTTTCAATCAGTCGCTGACTATCTTTAATGATCGTGTCTTCGTCATCAACAACGCTATCGGGTGGCAAACCACCCTTGCTCTCGCCGAGGCTCATTGAGCCGCGTGAGGCATGCAGACGCAATCCTGTCTCAAGGGCAGCGTGGATTTCATCATCCAGGCTTGAGCCGTTGGGGAAAAGGTAGAGATGATCGCTGGCTGTCGTACAGCCTGACAGCGCCAACTCGGTAAGCGCCGTCTTTGTCGAGATGCGGATATGCTCCGGCCCCATGCGCGCCCAGATCGGATAAAGTGTTTTCAACCAGTTAAAGAGATTGGCATCCTGTGCTGCAGGGACAACGCGTGTGAGTGTCTGGTAGAAATGGTGGTGGGTGTTAATAAGCCCCGGCAACAGAATATGGTCATTAAGATCAAGAATTTCATCGGCTGTGGCTGGCAACTCCGAGGTGAATCCGACTTGCTCTATAAAGCCATCCCGAATAAAAAGACCACCGTCCGCGATTTCACGACGCTGGTCATCCATTGTCACAAGTGTATTTGCATGGCGAACAAGAAGGGTAGCCATAGTATTCTCACTTTATTCTGTGCGGAGAAAAAAATCGAGAGTCGATAAATTGTCTGACAAGTTTAGTTTAACAACATTTTAACAAAAAGTCAATTGTCAGACAATTTATCAGGATAATGATCATAAAAAAAGCCCTCGCCATTTATGACGAGGGTTTTAGATCATCAAATATCAAACGGAGTTATTCGAACTCATCTCCAGCATCGTAATCAATGGTATAAGATGGGCTTAGCATCAATCTGCCACTACCTGTGGGCCGGACAAAGAAACTGCCAGTTGTCAGTTGGTAATCCAGGTAATAGCTATAGTTATATACACCAGCGACCATACGGAACGAATTTTCACCGGGGTTAAGCGTCACCAGATAGCTTGCCGGGCCCACCATAGACAAGACTATAGGGAAGGATGCGTGATTGACAATCACATAGCGCACCACATTGCCTTCTCCATATATTCGCTCCGGGGCATCAAACCATTCACAAGAACGCATAAAGAAATCGGTCCTGCCATTCGCTAAAATATCCACAACGCCGTTGAAGTCGGTGTCACAGGCATCATATTTGTAAATGGTTTCGCCAGAATATACCTCAATCTGATTGTATCCTGGTTCGATATCGAATGTTTTTTCTTCATACCCAATGAGTTCAAGACTAACCGTTACGCCCAGATGGTTATTTACTTCCATCACGGTTGGCTGGGTAGCACAAGGTAAGATGATAATTTCAACATCCTCTTCCATGTTGATCGCACCATCAATAATGGTGTTACCACAGGCCAAGTAAGCGTAAAAGTAGGTTTCATCATTGTCCAGCAAAACTTCGGCCGAACCTCCGGCAGGCACAATAAAAATCTTTTGGACGCTGTCATCGTCCGTATCATTTACGCCATAAGGTATATCCGCTCTGGAGTACACTTCCACCTGCACATCGTGTCTTGTTTTATTGACAACGCGAAATGTGCTGTCATCATCTGCTGCATACGCGCCAGTGAAAGCACCAACAGCAACCAGCAGGGCTGCCAGGACGGCGATTATTACTAGTTTTTGCCCTTTCATGGTTTTCTCCTTTCGTTCTTACCAACGGTGACAAAGTCACATATTTTTTAGTCAAGATAATTTTCATTATACCAACAAAACAAGTCCACGCCCACCAGGACAAAAGTATAACAAAATTGCAAACTATTGGAAAATATCGGGTAAGATAGTAGTAATGAAATCTCTGTTTCTTATGCGCCATGCAAAATCAAGCTGGAAATATGCGGACCTGACGGATCATCAGCGCCCGCTGAACAAGCGTGGCAAGCGGGATGCCCTCCGTGTGGGGCAATTCCTCAATGATGAAGGGCTTGTCCCCGAGGTTATTCTCTGTTCTACGGCGCATCGGGCAAGACAGACTGTGGACTCACTATTGGAAAGTTGCTTTTTTGATGGCGAAATCATATATCATGATAATCTCTACCTGGCTGATGTTCAGGTATATTCTGAACATCTCCAATCGCTAGGCGATGAAATCAACTCAGCGATGATCGTGGGGCATAATCCCGAGATCAGCCAATTTCTTGCGGAGATTTGCCAGGCTTACGAACACTTCACCACCGCTGCAATTGCCCAGGTATGCTTTGAGGTTTCATCGTGGAAACAACTCACTCTCGATTTAACTGGCGAATTGATAAACTTTTGGATTCCACGCGTATTGCCATAACGATTCAAGCAGGAGCAAATTCATGAACAAAACTTCCCATCCCCAATTTCCCCACACTATTCCTGAAGCAGCTTTTCATTCACCGATCTCTGTTTTAACGCTGCCAAACTATGTTCTTGAATTACTCACTAAAAACCAGATTCCTACCGTCGGCGAGCTAATGCAATGGTTGAAAAAAGATCGAGAGCAAGTGTTGGCGATTCGCGGCATTGGGCCGAAAATCCTGGAACAACTGGAGGCTGCTATCCAGAATTTTGCACCAACTCCATACGCGATAAGTGCGCCAAAATATCCGCCGCCGGTGCCAGCTTTGGCAGATTACTATAAATCACTCGGGGGCGAAATTTCAGTTTACGAGAAAAAAGAGCCGGAACCTATTGCACAACCGAGCGAACCTGATTATCCTCCGCCGGTGCCATCGCTAGCCGATTATTATGTTCCGGTTCGTTATGCTCCAAAAACAGAATCACCTCTGGAGAAACCGGAACCAGCCCGGAACAAGAATGACGCAAAACAGAAAAAAACGGCAAAAAGTGTATCCAAGAAAAAAGGCAAAAAGAGAAAACCCCGCAAAGGTAAAAAGAAATGATGGAAGCGGAAAAGAAGAATTTTAATCTCGGCCACCCAACCTACTATCTCAACCGCGAGATCAGCATGTTGGCATTTCAGGAACGCGTTTTTGGCGAAGCGCGCGATAAGAGACATCCACTGCTGGATCGAACTAAATATCTGGCTTTTGTTGGCTCAAATCTAGATGAGTTTTTCATGGTACGCGTTGGGGGATTAAAAATGCAATATGAAGCCGGCGTGTTACAACTCGCGATCGACGGGAGAACCCCCGCGCAACAACTGGTTGACATACGTAAACATGCTTACAGATTAATGACCAACGTGCGCACGTATTTGTCGGAAGAATTAATGCCCGAACTCAAGGCCGCGGGGATTTTCATTTTAGATTATGAAGAACTCAACCCCAAACAGCAAGGAAAGGCTGATGATTTTTTTCATGAAAACGTATTTCCAGTACTCACGCCCCTGGCATTTGACCCAGGTCACCCATTCCCACATATTTCCAACTTAAGTTTGAATTTAGCCGTCCTTATCCAGGATGCTGATGGACAGCGGCGTTTTGCCAGAGTAAAAGTACCTTCCACGCTGCCGAGATTGGTGCCCATCAAACGCTCTTCCGGGGGCGTCCGGCGGGATGGAACCGTTCCGCACGATCATTATTTTGTCTGGCTGGATCAGTTGATTGCCCATAATCTGGCGCATCTCTTCCCCGGCATGGAAATTCTTGAAGCGCACCCATTCCGGGTAACACGCAATGCAGATATGGTCATTCAAGAGCTTGAAGCTGGCGATCTGTTGGAGGCCATGGAAGAAAGCGTACGCAAACGCCGCTTTGGGGTGGTTGTCGAATTAGCCATAAACCAGGATATGCCTAGTTATATTCTGAATATTCTTGTCGAGAATTTGCGCATTGATCCCAATGATGTGTATAAATTGAATGGACCATTGGGACTAAGTAGTCTGATGGAATTAAGCAATATTGACCGCTTTGATCTCAAAGCCAAACCCTTTATCTATCGCATTCCTCCCCAACTAAAACTAGAGGGCACCGACCGCAATATTTTTGCGGCTATTCGCGATGGCGACATTCTTTTACATCACCCCTACGATTCGTTTGACCCAATCATCAGTTTCTTACAAGCCGCAGCCAGAGACCCGAATGTACTGGCGATCAAACAAACTCTTTACCGCGTCGGACGTAATTCACCAATTGTAAAGGCGCTGCTCAAAGCCCGTCGGGATTACGGAAAACAGGTGGCCGTGCTGGTTGAACTCAAAGCGCGCTTCGATGAAGAGAGTAATATTGAATGGGCAAAAATGCTGGAGCGTGAAGGCGTGCATGTCGCTTATGGTCTATTAGGCTTAAAGACACACTCCAAAATCACCCTGGTCGTGCGCAAAGAAGGTGAACACATCCGGCGCTATGTGCATCTTGGCACTGGAAATTACAACCATGTCACAGCAAGGCTTTATGAAGATGTTGGCCTATTCACCTGCGATACAGATATTGGCGCCGATGCAACTGATTTATTCAATTACCTGACCGGGTATTCTTCGCAAACTGCCTTCCGCAAATTGCTGATCGCTCCTATCAACCTGCGAGATCAACTCAATCAACTTATTCTCCAAGAAATTGAATTTGCCCGGCAAGGTAAAGATGCCCATTTAATTTTCAAAATCAACGCCCTGGTAGATAAGCCGATCATTAAATCTCTCTATCGAGCCTCGCAAGCTGGCGTGAAGATTGATTTGGTTTGCCGCAGTATGTGCAGTCTTCAGCCTGACATTGAGGGCATCAGTGAAAATATTCATGTATACAGTTTGCTAGGTCGTTATCTGGAACACAGCCGTATTTTTTACTTCCATAATGATGGGAATCCCAAAATCTATATGGGCAGCGCCGACCTGATGCCGCGCAACCTTAATAACCGCGTCGAAGTGATTTTCCCGGTTGAAGATCCGCAAATTGTGGCGTATATCCGCGGAACAATGCTGGAAACTTATTTGCGCGATAATACAAAACTATATTGTATGAATACGGATGGAAGTTTTGAACAACGTCAACCCGATGAAGGCGAAGCCCCCTTTTCGGCACAAGATCACTTCATTGAACTCGCACAGCAGCCGATTGACTTATAATCCCGAGTTCAGGGATATACTTCCGGCACAAAAGTTTGGTCAGTAATCGGGGGCCGTACATACCCGCTGACTTCGGGTAACGGAGGCAGTTCAATCGGATCAGGCGTAAAATCTTCGTAGGGGATCAAACTTAGCAAATGGTGAATGCAGTTCAATCGAGCGTGACGTTTAATATCGGCATTGACGACATACCAGGGAGCCTGTTTGATATCTGTAGCCGCAAACATGCGATCTTTGGCAATTGAATATTCCAACCAGCGCCGACGCGATTCGAGATCCATAGGGCTAAGTTTCCACCGCTTGACAGGATCGGTATTCCGGGCGCGGAACCGCCGCTCTTGCTCTTCATCACTAACCGAGAACCAATACTTTATCAGAATAATTCCTGAACGAACTAACATACGCTCAAATTGGGGGCAAGAGCGTAGAAAATCTTGATACTCGTATTCGGTGCAAAATCCCATTACCGGTTCCACAAGCGCTTTGTTATACCAACTTCGATCAAAAAGCACCATTTCGCCAGCCGCGGGTAAGTGAGCCACATAGCGTTGAAACCACCACTGAGTTTTTTCACGTTCGGTTGGGGTTCCCAGTGCAACGACACGCGCAATTCGAGGGCTTAAACGTTGTGTAATTCTTTTGATCACACCACCTTTTCCGGCGGCATCACGCCCTTCAAATAGAACCACCACGCGGAGGCCACTCTGCTTGATCCACTCTTGGAGTTTGACCAACTCTACTTGTAATTTCGCCAATTCATCATAGTAATTTTTCTTCGATATTTTCTGCTTGAAATTCGGGGCTATTTCCGCTTTATCAGCCATGATGATCTCCTTCTAATCGTATGTCGACGCGTGGATTTTATTATCAGAAACTTACGTAGAATTCAATATCTTTATCATAATGAGCTTTTCACCAAGATTCAAGAAGGAATATATGCAGGGGTGCGATTTTCAAATCTTTTTTTTCGAGACCCTCGCCTATTGTGGTGAAAGCCCTCGCTATCAGATGAAAACTCCCCAGGTTTGGGAAGGCCCAATTCCAATAAGAAACGCAAAACTACCTAATGATCAATCGGACGCCAATCCGGATCAAAATCCCAGGAGGCATCAAATGTAAGCCGTGAAAACTCACTGCCGGTTGAACGCATCACATAAACACTGTGATCACCGCCACTTTCCCAACTCTCGAGGGCTAACCAAAAACCATCCGGGGAGATGCTGGCTTCGCGCATGGGGATCGCCCCATGCGCAGGATAAACTCGAAACTCAGCCGTGCCACCATCCGGAAAACGGGCGCCTACCAATTGAGGAATACCGCCCTGTTCTTTTTGGGTAAAGATCAGTACATGCCCATCCGGTGATAAAACCGGAAATGTATTCCAAAGATCACGGCTGGCCGAGAAGCGCTGCGGTTCACTACCATCAGGGTTCATCGTCCAGATTTGATATGGCCCATGGCGCGTGGTTGTAAAGATAATTTTAGAGCCATCGGAAGACCATATAGCCTGTTGATCTCGTTCATCCTCCGAGAGCTTCAGCACTTCTCTAGTATTCAAATCCATCAAATAGAGTTGCGGACGGAAGTTTTCTCGCATAGAAGTGAACACAATAGACTGCCCATCGGGTGACCAAGCAGGGTCGTAATCCCCTCCACCGGTTGTGGGCAAGGGTTCCAGACCACTGCCATCTGCGTTGATTAAAAACAAACTGGCCGTACCATAAGATTCTTGATTTTCTTCACACGGAGAAATAAAAATCAGTCTGACCCCATCAGGCGACCAATTGGGCTGGCAAGCACCCCATTGAACATCAGTCAATTGACGCAAACCTGTTCCATCAATATTAATCACCCAGATTTGTAGACTACCGCTACGATCTGAAGCAAAAGCAACCTGACCATAACCACCGCCCTGAGGTGTGGCTGTGGGTGAAAGAATTGTTATCGGCGTAATTGTAGACGTTGGCGTTTGAGTAGCCGTGTGCGTAAGGGTAAACGTTGGTGTGAAGGTAGGCGTCGAGGTCGGTGCTGGTGTGTGCGTTGAAGAGGGCAACACGGGTTGCGGCGTGGATGTATCTATGGTTACAATCGTTTCAGTAGGCGGGATAGTAGCCGATGAGACATCTGTGGGCGTGAAAGTCGGTAGCGCGGTCGAAGTGGGTGGTGATGAAGTGGCTGTTGATGTAGGAAACACAGCGACCGGCAAGGCGCCCAGGTAATTTTGTGCAATATCTGGGCGAAGAAAATATAGTGATCCGCCAGCAACGACCAATGAAATAAATAGTAGTACAAATGCAAAAAGGCAGCCGCGACGACGATTCGCACGCGGGCGCGGCATCGGACGAAAATCATCATCTTCCAATGGTGTGCTGGTGGGAATTGGTGTAGAAGTACGCGCGCCAAAGAGTTTTTTACTGCTCTGATTTATGCTACTCTCGTTTTTTGCGGCACTAATTTGCTCATCGCTTAATGGTTTTAGAACCCCCTGTTCAATCACTTTACGCTTCGTTGACGAACTGGCGCCGAGTAAAGCCTGCTTGAATTCGTCAGCGGTTTGATAGCGATCATCGGGATGGACAGCCAGGGCTTTTTCGATAACTTTTGAGAAACGCCGCGAGATTTCCGGGTTGCGATCTCGCAATGGGGTTAAATCCGTCTGCTCCATTGTCCGCGCCAGACTATCTTCGGGCACAACCCCCGCTGTAGATGCGTACAATGTGGCTGCCAATGAGTAAATATCTGAACGATGATCCGTGCGCGCGCCGCCATACTGTTCGGGTGGTGAATATCCCGGAGTCATTGCGCGTGCCCCCGTGGTCGTGCGCTGTCCGGTGAAGGCTACTTTTGCAAGACCAAAATCTACCAAATAAATCTTTCCGTCAGGGGCAACTTTTACATTGCCCGGCTTAAGATCCCGGTGCAAAATGGGAGGGTTTTGTGTATGCATATACGTAAGCGCATCACAAATTGCCACACCCACCAGCATAGCTTCTTCTTCGGGGATCACACCAATATGATCCATGCGCTCGCGCAAATCTTCCCCCTCAATATAATCCATTACCAAGTATTGCCCCTGCTCTTCAATAACAAAATGATCGGAAACACGCGGTAGATTAGGATGCCGTAGCCCCGCCAGGATGGTTGCTTCGCGGCGAAACTGCCGGGCATATTCGTCGGTAGTGAAAAGATTCTCTTTCACCGCGACTTCCATCCCCAGGTTCTCATCGATCGCTCGATAAATCGAACCCATGCCGCCCTGGCCAAGGATTTCTAATATTCGGTATCGATTATGTAGTTTTGCACCGCGATCCAGGGTCATAAATTGCTCGCCTCAGATTTCCATTCAGTTGGGGTAAATTTGGTGCCAGCTATACACCTGTCTATCTCCAGCCTAAACATTCCTGTGCTATTCTACTACGTATTTATAGCATTACGACCTTCAATCCTGTCAGCAACGGGGAAAAAATGAGGATTTTTCCCCGTTGACTGCGCCAGTTTTTTAAATGTCATCACTTGCCAAGGACACCACAGTCCATCAACCACAAAGAGAGTAAAGGGGGGTATTTTGCACCTCTACTCTCTTTGTGGTGGCATCATTTCCTCGTTTAGTTATCAAATATCCAGATTGCGTACTTCCTGAGCATGGGTGATGATAAATCGCCGCCTGGGTGGAACCGCTGCTCCCATCAACATATCAAAGGTACGATCTGCTTCAGCAGCATCTTCAATCGAAACCTGCAAGAGCGTGCGCTCCGCTGGATCCATTGTAGTTTCCCAAAGCTGTTGTGGATTCATTTCACCAAGCCCTTTATAGCGCGAAATCGTGGCCCGATCATCTGAGACGCCAAATTCTTTCAAAACAACTTCTTTTTCCGCATCCGAATACGCATATTGTGACTTTTTGCCATAGTTGATGCGGTACAGCGGTGGTTGGGCAATATATAAATGCCCCGCTTCCATTAGCGGCTGCATGTAGCGGAAGAAGAAGGTCAGCAGCAAGGTGCGAATATGCGCCCCATCCACATCAGCATCCGTCATAATGATGATGCGCCCATAGCGCAACCCGGTCAGATCAAAGCCTTCACCAATGCCAGTGCCCAACGCTGAAATCAGTGCTTTGACTTCATTATTGCTGAGAATTTTATTCAGGCGGGCTCGCTCGGTATTAAGAATCTTGCCGCGCAGCGGCAAGATGGCTTGAAAATGGCGATCACGCCCCTGTTTTGCGGAGCCGCCTGCCGAGTCGCCCTCGACGATATACAGCTCCGTTTTTTCCGGATTACGCTCAGAGCAATCCGCCAGCTTCCCGGGCAGTGTCAGGCTTTCCAATGCCGATTTCCGAATCACCAAATCACGCGCTTTACGCGCCGCTTGACGCGCACGCGCCGATGTCAGGCATTTTTCAATAATACTCTTTCCAGCGCGGGAATCTTGCTCAAGGAAGAGACCAAATGCATCATTGACAACCTGCTGTGTGATTGTCTGCACTTCGGGATTCATTAGCTTAACTTTGGTTTGGCTCTCAAACTGGGGGTCAGGGTGCTTGATGCTCACGATGGCGGTCAAACCTTCACGGGTATCCTCCCCCTTGAAGTTCGGTTCTTCATCTTTGAGCAATTTTTGCTTCTTGGCGTAATCATTAATTGAGCGCGTCAGGGCCGAACGCAACCCGGTGAGATGCGTACCCCCATCAATGGTGTTGATCGTATTCGCAAATGCATACACCGATTCGGCATATGCATCGGTATATTGAAACGCTACGTCAATGGTTATATTATCAACTTCTTTCTCGACGTGTACCACAGGGTGCAGGGTTTTTCGATTGCGATTAAGATAGCGCACGAAGGACGTAATACCGCCCTCAAAATAGAAGGTCATTTCACGATCTTCGCGTTCATCCAACAAATAAATATTAACGCCTTTCGTCACAAAGGCCATCTCTCGAAAACGCTGCAGAAGCGTAGCAAAGCGATACTCTAAATCATCGCCTGTGAAAATAGTCTCATCGTATCTAAAGGTTTGTTTGGTACCAGTTTCATCTTTAGGCGCTTTGCCAATGACCTTTAGCTCAGTCACAGGTTTGCCGCGTTCAAAGCGTTGAGCATAAACCTTTCCATCGCGCTTAACTTCAACTTCAAACCATTCTGAAAGCGCATTGACCGCAGAAAGCCCAACACCATGGAGACCACCCGAAACTTTATAACCGCCTTCACCAAATTTTCCGCCTGCATGAAGCACGGTCATCACGATTTCCAAAGCGGAAACACCGCGTTGTGGGTGAATATCCACCGGGATGCCGCGCCCGTTATCTGAAACTGTAACACTATTATCATTATGTATGATAATGTCAATCGAATCACAATACCCCGCGAGGGCTTCATCAATAGAATTGTCTACAACTTCATATACCAGATGATGTAACGCTCGAATATCTGTACCGCCAACATACATACCTGGGCGGCGGCGTACAGCCTCCAACCCTTCGAGTACTTGAATATCTTTTGCCTCGTAAGACAGGTTATTTTTGTCTGCCACGAAAGCCTCCGTTTCTCGTGAAAAATTATTAATTATGGAATTGCGTACTTCATTAGTCAGCAATCCAAAATAAGCGGATATTTTCTATAAAACCGTGCAACTATTATATTACCTGGTTAGCTTGATTTAGCAACCGAAGTATTTTGCGTAGATTGACTCTCGAAAATGAACTGCACCCAGTGGCTTGCCTGTTGATAGTAAATAAAACTTGCGGATAACAAACCAGTAGCAACAAAAGCGTGCCCTACAAGTCCAATCAGCATAAGCCAAGAATCTTCTGGTGGCAATATCCACAACATATCCATTACCTGGCTAACAAGCAGCAACCCCACGACAAATGTAGCGGTTGTAGGTAAGGTCATGCGGATAATCTGAATACTCTGGCGAATACCACCCCATACTGAACTTCGATTTACCAGAATGCTATGGGGTACAAATAAAAATTGAAAAGCAAACCACAACATCATGCCGCCAAAGATCATAACGGCCAAAGGTAGCCCAGAATTGCCTACAAGGGCAAGCAACAACATGCCGCAACTCACGGGAATACTAATTCCCAAAATCAATAAAAACCAGAAAAAAGTCAGCAGAAGCACTTGGAAACTGGCCCGCGGCCAATCTGTGAGGGATTTAAGCAACTTTAATTCATCATGTATAGCGATCTGCCCCACCAATGAAAAAAATAGCGTGCCCGCAATAAGACCCAGCACCGTGAGGCCACCAGCGATCAACAAGGCAATCCACACAGATGAAATGTCAACAAATTCAGCATCGCCAAATGGCTGTGCTAAAAGAGGGTGGGCCGAAACAAAACTAGGCACACCGATGGGGTAAGAGCGCAGCATACTTAATAGATTAAAACGCTCGGCCAACAGCAGCCATATTTCCTCAACTCGTCCCGCCATTACGGCAAAATCGGGAATATCGCCTTGTGTTTGAGCTACAAAGGACATCCAGTCTTCAATAATATTCTTCAATCGCAAACGCGGTGCTAACCAAATAAGCAAATCAAGCCCCAAGGGGAACAAGATCAACCCAATATGGTTGGTAACCGCATCAAAACCAGCGATCATTGCAGAGAACACACTTGGTGGCGTAGCCGTTTGTTGAGTTTCCATCAAAGGCACGATTCTACCATATCTTGGTGGTTAGAGTTCCACTAATTCGCCCCAACCGAGTCCAAATTAACTGATTTTCGTACCATCCTGTTAGAAGCAGTAGAACTCTTATTTTTCAACGAACGATTTTGATTTTCTAGTGTACATCAGCAAAAATAGAACGCGGATAATGCGGATGCAATGGATTTTCGCTGATTTTTTTGCGGTTTATCCGTGCAAATCCGTAAAATCTGTGTCATCCGTGTTCTATTTCAGCATTCAATCCAAATATGCGGTGGAAAAATTTAGGTCAGATAATTTGACATTGATCAAAACTGTGCTATTCTTTTTCCCAGGAATGATAAATAATTCATAAAAGCCATCGCCTATCTCTTGACCATGCTATTCCCAGCCTGCTAAAATTTATTCCGCTATTTTCGAGATTTTATTTATGCAAAAAATTCTTTCTCATCAGAAAAAACAAAAACGGGAGTGTGGGGCAAATGAGCCCTACACGTTCCAATATTCAGCAAATCTTCAATGAATTAAGCAAACTTCAACATGTTTAATATATTTTCAGACATGAAAACCTTTCCTGTAGGAGGGGATATGGCGAAACGCAGTATGGTTTCATTTTTTTTACTGGCAACTGTAAGTTTGGTATTGGTTGCGTGCAACCAGCAATTTGAATGTCCAGATAAATTTGAATGCGTGAGTTATGGCCCCAATGAACCGATCCGCATTGCATCTGCGCTTGTAATCTATGGTCCCGATGCGGACCTTGGCATTGATGCTCAACGCGGTATTGAAATCGCAATTGACTTTCAAGATACTCTTCTAGGACACAAAATCGAGTTACAAACTGAGGATGAAGGCTGCTCCGCTGAAGGGGGTCAGGCTGCCGGACAAAAAATCGTCGCTGATTCCACCATCATCGCTGTAATTGGCACTACTTGTTCAGACGCCGGCGTCCCTATGGCGGAATTGATCTCGGAAGCAGGTTATGTGATGGTTTCCCCCTCTAATACTGCTCCCGCGCTAACCGATCCCCTGCTGAACTGGCATTTAGGATACTTACGCACTGCACACAATGATAAAACACAGGGGAAAGTTATGGCTGAATTCGCTCTTGATGTACTGGGCGTTACAACAGCAGCCGCTATTCACGATGGCGGTGTCTATACAGAAGGACTTGCCAGAGTATTTACAGACTCTTTCGAAACACTTGGAGGCACGGCCGCAGACCCGGTTGCGATCAACAAAGGTGAAACCGATATGCGTCCAGTTCTTGAAACCATCGTAGAATCCGGTGTGCCCGAGTTCCTGTATTATCCCGTTTTCACTGCCGAGGGAGGCATCCTGACTAAACAGGCCAGAGAATATCCCGGTCTCGAGTCAACTATTCTGGCCGCAGCTGATGGAATGATCTCAGATGCAGCTATTGAGGCTGTCGGTGTTGCTGGTGAAGGTATGTATTTTTCCGGCCCCGATCTATCCTTCTCTGGGGAATCCTATTACGACTTTCTTGCTACCTATGAAAATAAGTATGGTAGCAATCCCATCTCTGTTTATCATGCCCATGCCTTTGATGCAGCCAATATGATTTTTTCCTGCATAGAGGAGATAGCCATTCGAGATGGTGACACTATTCATATTGGCCGAGAATCGCTCCGCTCATGCCTGTATGCCACATCAGGCTTTGAAGGCATTACCGGCACATTAACTTGTAATGAATATGGCGATTGTGCCGACCCCGTCATTAAAATATATCAGAATCAGGATCAGAGCTACGTTCCTATCTGGCCCTAAAATACCATTTCGATAGCCGTTTAGGAGTAAATAATTCATAAAAGTCGATTATTATCTCTTGACCCTGGAATTCATTCTTAGTTAGAATCGGGATCATGCAATTCGTTGAAAATTTGTAGACGCAATTGCTCGATTTCTAACCCATTCCTAGCCGAAGGGATGCATTGGAAGTGCAAATTCTTTCCATTGCGCAAGATATGCCCCCTATGTATAATAGCAGTTCAATAGGGAAAGGAGGCTCTAGTCAACAAAAACATTAACCTATCCACCAAAATCTCTCTATTCCACACTATAATAATTCACCATAAGGAGTGAAGAAGCATGAAAACCCGCATTTTTACCTTTTTAGCGCTGCTGGTCGTCGCCAGCATGATGCTTGCAGCCTGTAGCCCTGCACCGGCAGAAGCACCCGCCGCAGAAGAACCTGCTGCTGAAGAAGCTATGGCCGAAGAAGCACCTGCTGCTGAAGAAGCACCCGCCGCAGAAGAAGCACCCGCCGCAGAAGAAGTTATGGCCTTTGAATGCACCGATGCAATTGGCTGTGTTGACATTGCAGCCGATGAACCGGTTCACATTGCCTATATGTTGACCATCTCTGGCGCAACCGCCTACTTGGGCGAAGACTCCAAGGGCGCGATCGAAATCGCTGTGGATGACCGCGGTGGTGAACTGCTCGGTCATGCAATCCAGCTCTCTGGCGAAGACTCCTTGTGCTCCGCCGAAGGTGGACAGACCGCCGCTACCAAAATAGCTGCTGACCCCACTATCTTGGGCGTAATCGGCACCAACTGCTCCAGCGCTGCCACTGCGGCTATGCCGACCATCAGTGGTGCTGGCTTGGTAATGCTCTCCCCCTCCAACACGGCTCCTGCCTTGACCCTTGAGGGCGAAACCTGGCAAGATGGCTACTTCCGCATCTGCCACACCGACCTGTTCCAGGGTTCTGTTGCGGCTGAATTTGCTTTCAACGAACTTGGCGCAACCACTGCGGCAACCATCCATGATGGCAGCCCCTATGCCGACCAATTGCAAGCAGTATTCGCCGGGCGCTTTGTTGAACTCGGTGGCACGATCACCTTCCAAGGTGCTGTCAATGTTGGCGATACCGACATGCGCACTGTGTTGACTACCGTTGCGTCTGACGCCCCTGCCGTACTGTATTTCCCCATCTTTGAACCTGAAGGACCCTTCATCGTAGCTCAATCTTCTGAAATTTCTGGTCTTGAAGAAACTGTTCTGATGGGCGCGGATGGTCTGCTGTCTGACTCCTTCCCCGAGAACTCTGGCGCCAATGCCGTGGGTATGTATCTCTCCGGCCCCTATGTTTCGGGCGCGGACTATGATGAGTTCCTGGCCAAATGGGAAACCAAGTTTGCTGGCGCCCCGCCCAGTGGTTTCCACGCCTTCGCTTATGATGGCACAAACATTCTGTTTGACGCTATCGAAGCTGTTGCGGTTGTCGATGCTGACGGAACCATCCACGTTGGCCGCCAGGCTTTGCGTGATGCTATCGCCGGCGTGACCGACTACACCGGCCTGACCGGAGCGCTGGATTGCAGTGATGATGACTACAGTGCCTTTGGCATCACCAATGCCAGCCATGGCGACTGCGCCACTGGCGCAGCCCTGGGTATCTTCCAGATCACCGAAGCTGAAGTTGATGGCAACTGGCCACCCGAAGCAGTTTACACCCCCTAGTCTTTGATCCTGGCTTTTGCTACAACCTATTATGCTAACAGCCATATAGGCTAGAAAAGATAATGAGCCAGGGAATATCACTTTCCCTGGCTCATTAATCTGTATGAGGACAAAACACAATGCTAAAACAATTCTTTGAACGCTTATCATGGGTGGATGTCTTTCTGAGACTGTTTCAAATACTCATTGTGGCAGCTATTATCATCGGTATATTTAACACGGTCAAAGCCGATTCCTATAGTAGTGAACAATGGGCTACCCTCGTGTTTGCCGGTCTGGCACAAGGCAGTATCTATGCGCTAATCGCGCTGGGATACACCCTGGTTTACGGCATTCTCATGATGATCAATTTTGCCCACGGCGAAGTTTATATGGGGGGCGCCTTTACAGCTGTATTCCTGGCGCAATATTTCGCTAATTCGGGCTTTTTAGAGCGACATCCTGTTCTTGCCATCATCGCACTTATTCTATTGGCCGCAGGAGTTTCGACAGGCATCGCGTTATTACTTGAACGCGTAGCCTACCGTCCTTTGCGCGGCGCTCCCCGGTTGGTACCACTCATTACAGCTATCGGTGCATCTTTTGCTTTGCAATACACCTTCCGCGGGCTTTATGGCGCAGAGTTTCGCTCGTATCCTGAAATCCCCAGCCTGCGAGTAACCGTCAATGTTTTCGGATTTCAGGTGCCACTCGTCCAATTGGTTGTGCTTTTTGCCGCCATCGCATTAATGCTTGCTCTCTACTTATGGGTGGAACGCACAAAAATGGGTAAAGCCATGCGCGCTGTATCTGAAGACAAAGATGTCGCCCGCCTGATGGGTATTGATATCGATAAAGTTATCGTCTCGACCTTTGCAGTTGGTGGCGCATTGGCTGGGGCAGCTGGTGTTTTCAACGGGTTGTTCCGCCCACAAGGCGTCTATTTCTTTATGGGTTTTTTCCCGGGGTTAAAAGCGTTCACCGCTGCCGTCCTCGGTGGCATCGGTAATGTGCCCGGAGCCATGCTTGGCGGACTATTCCTGGGTGTCATTGAATCGCTAGGTCCGAATCTAATTGTGGAAGGCCTGGGCATACCGGCTGCGAATCAACTCAAAGATGCCTTTGCCTTTACAATGCTGGTTCTTATTCTCATCATTCGCCCACAGGGCATCTTTGGTGAACGCCTGGCAGAGAAGAAAGCATGAGGTCAGCAAAGATGAATAATTCAAAATCACTTGATTGGCGTGTTATCGCTCGCTTTGGCTTGCTCGGTGGGATTGTCGCATTTTACTTTAGCGCAATCGGAATGGTCGAAACTTTTGGGCAACGTAATTTGGTCAGCACTTGGCTCTCATTGGGGCATGTCTTGCTCGTTATGGGATCGATTGGCGCTGGCTACCTGACGGCTCGCGAGCTTAAAGAAAAACACACTCTGACTACCATCGGAAGCAGCCTTTTAGCTGGCCTCGTATCCAGCGTTTTTCTGGTTCTCCTGATTGTGTTCGTCCAGCTATTGGTGGTAGGCAATGCTGGCGAGGAAGCTGCTTTCGTTTGGCGAGATATGTTTGTCAACATGTCGCCTCAACTGGTTGAGTTTCTCACCTTTGGGGCTGGGCCAATAACCGGAACCCTACTAATGGTTGCATTCCTTACCCTGATGGGGGGAGCTGGCTCTCTATTCGTACTCCTGCCGACGAAACTGTGGCAGGCTTTACTTAGCAGCATTATCTGGACACTAGGGATTGGACTTTTCTCTGAAAATGTCGGACAGATCATTCAGGAAACTTTTAGTCGTGAGATCGTCAAGGCGTTATTCTCAAGTAAATCCCTCAACCCGCTTCCGGCTGCCTTGATTTTCATCATCACCTTTGCAGTTGGCTACTTCCGCACCCATGAGAAAGCCAGAAGCGGTTGGGTAAAACTCCCACAAACTGCACAAAAACAAGGCCGCATTGTGGGCATTATTTTAGGCATCGCGGTATTACTGTATCTGCCCTTTATTGTCGGCTCATTTCTCAGTCAAGCCCTCTTTATGATCGGACTTTACGTCATGATGGGCCTGGGGTTGAATATCGTTGTAGGCTACGCCGGATTGCTTGATCTAGGTTATGTGGCATTCTTTGCCTTCGGAGCCTATGTGATGGGCATCTTGACATCCACCGGGCCGCTGGGCGTCAGCAATCTCAACTTCTGGACAGCACTGCCCATCGCAACTTTAGCAGGTATCATTTGGGGTGTTGTGCTCGGCTTCCCGGTATTGCGTATGCGCGGCGACTATCTGGCAATCGTCACCCTGGGTTTTGGCGAGATCATTCGCATTATGGCAACATCCAACTGGCTGGCCCCCTTCGAGGGCGGTCCCCAGGGCGTTTTGCACATCCCTAATCCCGAGTTTTTTGGTTTCATCATGAATACACCGCAAAGCATGTATTACCTGGTAATTGCCGGTTCGCTCCTGGCGGCTTTTGTTACGATACGCTTGCGCGACTCACGCCTGGGCCGTCAATGGATGGCTATGCGCGAAGACGAAGACGTCGCCGAAGCCATGGGCATCAACCTCGTGCAAACAAAATTACTGGCCTTTGCAATTGGTGCAGCATTCTCTGCGATGTCTGGAGCGATCTTCGCCGCACGGCTAGGCAACATCTTTCCCCACAGCTTCAACTTGTTGTGGTCGATCAACGCCCTGGCGCTCATCATTGTGGGTGGCTTGGGAAGCATCCCTGGCGTGATCGTTGGCGCTTTGATCCTGGTTGGTCTCCCAGAAATTCTGCGTGAGTTTGCTGAATACCGACTGCTCATGTATGGCCTCTTACTGATTGTAATGATGCTTGTCAAACCAGAAGGTTTTATTCCAGAACCCACTCGTAAACGCGAATTAAAGGCCGGAATCGATGACCAAATACCCGGCGCCGGAACTTTTGGAGAATTGGAGGGCTAGACATCATGGGAACAATTCTTAAAACTCGAGAAGTCACAAAACGCTTTGGTGGTCTAGTCGCAGTCAATAGTTTCGATGTTGACATTGAAGAATACTCGATTTCCAGCGTAATTGGCCCCAACGGAGCCGGGAAAACAACCTTCTTTAACTGCATTACTGGCTTCTATGTCCCGGAAGAAGGTGTAATCGACTTCAACGGGCATATCATACAAGGTCTTTCAACTGACCGGATCACGCGCTTCGGGATTGCCCGCACCTATCAGAATATTCGCTTGTTCTCAAATATGACAGCCATCGAGAATATCCTGGTAGGTCAACATCCGCACCTGAAAACCCCCTGGCTGACAGCGCTTTTCAAAACTCCAGGGTTTCTCAAAGAAGAACAAGCCGCCCTCGACGAAGCCCAACGCTTGTTGAACTTTGTCGGATTAAAAGGCCTGGGCGACCATACTGCACATAACCTGCCCTACGGCGCTCAACGCCGCTTGGAAATTGCCCGCGCGCTGGCAAGTAAACCCAAGCTGCTGCTTTTGGATGAACCTACCGCGGGGATGAATCCAAACGAATCGGCTGACATGATGCGTTTCATCCGTTACTTGCGTGACGAACTGGAAGTCACGATCTTGCTAATTGAGCACGATATGCGTGTCGTGATGGGCATCAGCGAACAAATTAGTGTGATGGACTTTGGACAAAAAATCGCTGAGGGCACCCCGGAAGATATCCAACGCAACCCGCGCGTGATCGAGGCCTATTTGGGTCGTGGTGCTGCTGCGGGGCTAGAACTCGAAATCAGCTCCGAGGCAGCCTAAATCAGGAGAGATCACTATGGCAATGTTAGAAGTTAACAACATTCATACCTACTATGGCAATATCCACGCACTGAAAGGAATCTCTATCACCGTGGAAGAAGGCGAAATCGTCACCTTGATCGGTGCTAACGGTGCAGGAAAAACTACCACCTTGCGTACCATCAGCGGATTGATCAAACCGGCCCAGGGAAATATCAAATTGGAAGGCGAGGATCTAGCTGCCTATCCAGCACATGAGATTGTCTACAAGCGCGTCGCTATGGTTCCAGAAGGCCGCGGAATTTTCTCAAAACTGACCGTAGCTGAAAACCTGGAAATGGGTGCATACAGCCGCGACAATAAAGCGGAAATGAAAACCGATATGGAACGCGTTTTCGATCTCTTTCCCCGACTAAAAGAACGCCGCACCCAGGTATCGGGCACGCTTTCCGGTGGCGAGCAACAAATGCTGGCAACCGGACGCGCCATGATGGCTCGCCCCCGGCTACTGCTGATGGACGAACCGTCGATGGGGCTGGCGCCTGTTTTGGTCGAGAGCGTTTTCGACACCATCGTGCGCATCAACAAAGAAGGAACAACCGTACTTCTGGTGGAACAAAACGCGACGATGGCGCTGCAGATCGCCAGTCGCGGCTATGTACTCCAAACTGGCGAGATCGTTCTGCATGATTCTGCAGACAACTTGCAGAAAAACGAGATGGTACAAAAAGCCTACTTGGGGATTGAATAAGATTTCATTTAGAATAATAAAACTCGAACGAGAAAGAGTGATAGATTTTTTCCTATCACTCTTTTTTTATGGGTCTCTGGACATTCCCGCCAGTTCCCAATGAACCAATATTTTGTAACAGATCATCATAAAAAAATAGGGTAGTGCTCAAGAAGGAAGTGATAGCCTGGAGATGTCATAGCGGACAATAAACAAACGAGTAACCAGATCGTGATATTCATCCTTCTTGGAGAAAGATAGGGTCTTGCGGGTATAGC
>Ga0233437_1001889_pt1 | contig 35095 bp, 42 predicted proteins | sample SI_122_August201_FD_182714 | JGI IMG/M metagenome (GOLD analysis project Ga0233437, IMG submission 182714) | Seawater microbial communities from Saanich Inlet, British Columbia, Canada - SI_122_August2016_200_MG | ecosystem: Environmental > Aquatic > Marine > Inlet | place: Canada: British... | reverse complement strand
TTAATACATCTTATTTTGGAATTTTCACTTGGCATAATCTATTTTGGATTGATGGCTAAGACTTTTGTCCCACAGCCCAAAATAAGGATGATTAAAAGACTTTTAATGGATTTAATTAATACAAGAGTAGATTTGTTTAATTCTAGATTAATTATATATTATAATCATTTAACAAATAACGATAAATGGATAATTAAGTTTCTTAAAGGAAAAAGAAAAGGTTTTTTTATTGAAGCTGGAGCGTTTGATGGAATAACTAATAGTTGTACTTATACTCTTGAAAAATATTATGGATGGACTGGAATACTAATTGAGCCAAGCATTATATTTAATCAATTAAATAAAAATAGATCAAAGAGTAAATGTGTTAATGCATTATTAGGTAAAGAGAACCTTAAAGAAACCTTTATGTTTTTTCCTAAAGCTCCAATGTCAAGTTGCACAGAATCTAATTTTACAAGACATAAAATTAGAGTAATTGAGTCTCATAATGGAAAACATAAATTTGATGTAGTAAAAAAAAAAATTAAGACAAAAACATTATTAGATGTTTTAATTAACAATAATGCTCCCAAAATTATTGATTACCTTGCGCTAGATATTGAAGGAAATGAATTTGAAGTTCTAAAGAATTTTCCATTTGACAAATACAAAATTCGATGTATTTCAATCGAAGGAGATTCTTGTAATGAATTACTTGTTTCAAAAGGATATAAACAAGTTAAAAACAAATTCAATCGAAAAGCGAACTGGGAAAATTATTTTGTGTTAAAAAATCAAATTATTTAAGTAATATTGCTAGAATTTGATTTTAATATTGTGATTTTTGTTTCCATTTCTTTTAAAGTCAAAGGACCAAGTTTTTTATCAACAATTTTCCCATTTGAATTGATAAAATATGTTACAGGTTGAGTAATCACATTATATTTTGCCTTGATATTTGCATTAGGATCTAATAACAAAGGAAATGTTATTCCTAGTTCATTTGCAAATTTTTCTATAGATTCAGGATTTTCTTGAAGATTAATACCTAACACTGTTATGTTTCCTATCTCATGAATAAGTTGGAATTCTGGCATTTCAGCTCTGCATGGGGGGCACCATGAAGCAAAAAAGTTAATGATTAAAGGACGTCCTTTATAATCGTTTAATTTATGATTTGAATCGTCAATAGATTTAAGTTCAAAATCTGGAGCAAAATCTCCAATTGATGTTCCTGTGTTTTCTTGAGATTCTGTTTTAGGTTTATTAGATTCTAATATTACAATAGAGATTATAATTACAGATATTACAAAGAGTGTGATAAATACTTTTTTCATATATTAAAATTAGAAATCAAAAGTATATAAATGTGGGTTTTAAGGATTAAACTAAGTCAAGTAAGACTTTAGATGCTTCATTTAAATCATTTCCAAAACAAAATATTCCTTCTTTATGTCCTTTCATGACAAATATTTTTTTATTGAATACTTTAGTTTCCTTGAATAGTTTTTTAATTTCATATGCCATTTCAGGAGTACCATATTTAGCATTTTTTGAAGTTGTTGGTACTTTGTTTAGAAGTTTAGTCCATAAATCTAAATTGTGTACATGTATAACTGCATTTATTTTTGGATTGCTTTCATACACAGCAGCGTGGCTCATAGATTCACTTGATGCTTTAATAGGTCCAACACATTTAAGAAAATTTTTATTAAAGTCATATGCAATAACTTTAGAATAATGGCCTATGTTAAGTTTTCTAAGATTGCCTGTGGTGCTTCCACTGATAACAAACCCATCATCAGTTCTAACACTTATATTCCCATACCCAATTCCATTGTCATACGCACCAATTAGTTTTAAATCAAATAAATTATCACGCCAATGATTCATTATTGAGATGTCAAAATTTAATTTTGACTTGACCCATTCACAATTGAATTTTATATAACCCTCATCCATACAAATTTAAAGAGTTATTGTGGTTTTATATGTTTGCTATTTTGAGATTTTTTGTGTTTAAATGTTTGGAAAGCAATAGAGATTTATTCATTTGTTTTTTTCTTTTCAGGAAATAACTTCAATATACTTTCTTTATTAGGTCTGCATATACCTCTTTCAGTAATCAAGCTTGTAACTAATCTAGGAGGTGTAACGTCAAACACATAAGTCGCAGCTTTTGCCAATTTTGGAGCTAGCAACACTTTTTTAATTTCTTCATCAACTAATCCTTCAACATATGTGGTGTCATTTTCATCACGTTCTTCAATTGGTATGTCAAAACCATCTTCTAGTTCCCAGTCAAATGTTGAACTAGGTAATGCTACATAAAATGGGATATTATTGTCTTTTGCTGCTAATGCTTTTAGATATGTTCCAATTTGATTTGCAACAAACCCAGTGTACGTAGTTCTGTCAGTTCCAACTAAAACCATGTCAACCATTCTGTGTTGCATCAAGTGACCTCCAACATTGTCAACTATAGTGGTATTTGGAACACCTGCTTTTGTTAATTCCCAAGCAGTTAATCTTATACCTTTATTATGAGGTCGAGTTTCATCAACCCAAACATGAACTTTGATTCCTTTTTCGTGAGCTGCATAAATTGGTGAAGTTGCACTGCCATAATCTACAAATGCTAACCAACCAGCGTTACAATGTGTTAGAATGTTAACAGGTTCTCCATTTTTTAAAGCACTTACATGTTCAATTATTCTTAATCCATGTTCACCAATTTGTTTACAGAATTGTACGTCTTCATTAGCTATCTTGTTTGCAGTGTTAAATGCAATTTGTTTTTTCTCGTCATTTGAAGATCCGTTACTCATTGCAGCAATTTGTCTATGTACTGCCCATTTTAAGTTAATTGCTGTAGGTCTAGTTGCAATTAGTTTTTCACCAGAGCTATGGATATAATCATCAAATTTGTTATCAGGAGCATTAAGTGCCGCTAAGTACATTCCATAACCAGCTGACGCTCCAATTAAACCTGCTCCACGAACATGTAAGTCTTTGATTGCATGAGCCATGTCGTCAACTGTTTTTAAGTCTTCAATTTCAAATTTGTGAGGTAATTTTGTTTGATTAATGATTCTAATTATTTTGTTATCATCTAATTTTGGCCAAATAGTTCTATAGTATTTTCCATAAACTTTCATTAATGATACACCCCTAGTTTCAATAAATTAGATTTAGATTAATAAAATTTTTTGAAAACTACTAAATATAAATTTATTAATCAACAGTCTTTTTTTAATAAACTTAGAATAAATAAATTAAATAATATTTTTTAAAATGAATATAAAGAGATTTGGAATTTTATTTTTTGGGTTTATGTTAATTCTAGTAACACCTTCTTATGCGTTTTTATCCCCAGGTAATATGTTACTTATTTTTGAATCAGTTAAAGGAGTGTTTGTGAATATATTTGTATTTATTATTGTTAATATAATGATTGTGTCTGTAAAAGTTTCAAAATCTTATAAAAAAACATTTAAAAAATTAATGTTTGTAATACTTTTTTCCTTTTTAATACTAATAATAATTGTAACTATAAACTCAGTATTAATAAAATATACAAGATTATCTCACTTAAATATTAATAGTGAAATTGAACAAGAAATTGATTATTTCATTGCAGATGGTTGGAGACAAGATTTTGAATCTCAAAAGACTGAATACCAGCCTGACTTGATAAATTCTAAGTTTCATGAAGTGATTGAAAAATATTCCAAAAAAACAGACATAAATAAAGCAATAAATGATAATATGACAATTTTGGCATCTATACAGTATGAATTGCCAAATGCAATAAAATTTGATTTTGTTAGACTTGTAAATTTATTTGGAGATAGGAAAGCTATTGAATCATATACTGGATTTATGAATCTCTCAAAAAATGAAAAGTATGTATTAGTTTGTTATTTTGGTTTTTTCTCAAGGAGAGCGTCAGTAATTTTGAATTATTATGGGTATAATACAACTTATGCAAGATTGAAAGAATTTGATGCGAACATTACAGAATTAGATTATGATTTTTACTCTATTGCAAAAAAAAATTCAATAGTTGTGACTGATTTTGTTCCGGATAATACAAAGAGTAATTACATATTCATTACATTTGAGTATCAGAACCAATATGTGTTGTTGAATGAATTTTTGTTAAACTCAGTTGACAATAAAATAATTGCTATTAGTTATAAGGATATTAAGCCATTTATGACAAATTATACAATTCATGAAAGTAAACTAATTAATTTGGATGAAAATATTTTAATATTTGATGAACCCAATACAAAAATTATTTGTCAGGATAAATTCCATTGTGCACTAACAGTTCAATTTCTTCAGTACCACAATGTGACTAAATTCAAAAAGATATACCATGTTGATGAGACTGGACAAGTTCAAACACATAATATTGAGATGATACCAATTGTTGCACGCAAGTTGCATTTATATAAATGGAAATGATAAAATATTTTAGATTTTTTTGGTTATGATTTAGAATTGATACATACTATACCACCAGTATTTGACTGGTGGAACGAAGTGTTTAGGATGCCATGAAAATCAAGGATTTTCAGGGTGTCAAAAACCAAATGGTTTTTAACATGCTCAAAACGTGTGAAAACCGACCGAAGGGAGTATGCCACCAGTGTATTCACTGATGGTGGTCTGAACGTTTTGACATGATAAAAAACCTTTCTATTAATTGAAAAATAACCTATATCGTGATAATAGTAATTTATATAAATCAATAATTACTTTTATACATTGTATTAGGGGAAGATTTAATTTGAAAAATTCAGTGAAATTTATTGTAAAATCTAGAGATGAATTTGATTTACATTTTCAAAAATTGAATAGTATTTATGATTATGAAAATAATAATCAATGTATAGTTGTTAAAACATTGAATCCTGATTTTTCAATCTTATTATCATCAGTATCTTTAATTGTAACTCTAAGAGGACATGCATTATCTCATCTAGCAATTGTTGCAAAAGAAAAAGGAATAACTGTAATTAAGATTGATGAAGATTTTGAAAAAATCCCCAGAAAAGGTCGGATAATACTAAAAAATGATATGATTGAGATATTTTAAAAAAATATTTAATTATTGTTAATATAATAGATATTCCTTTTAATTAAAATTTTTTAATCAAATAAGGGCATAATAAAAATAAATTTGTAAAAATAAAAAATATATTTTTCAATTAGTATAATATTATTTGACTACTAATGTTGGAGATTTGAAATATTTTACTATAAGATAAATGGTGAATCACATGATTGATACTTCAGAATTTATACAAAATCCAAGTAAATTATCAAACAAATTTATTAAAATAATAAAAAAATTAAATCAAAGAATTGAAAATTCTTTAACAAAAAAATCAGTTGTCAATAAAATTAAAAAAATTGTAAATTTTGAGATGTACATGTATCATGGGTACAAAAAATATTATTCGTATTTAATAAATTATGATTTGAAGCAAAAACTAAAAAAACACACAACAGTTAAGGGTAAATTTAAGATGCTTTTTGCTAAATTTGAAAAATTATATGAACAAATTATGTTCAATAACATTGTTTTAGCTTATACATATTCAAAAGACAAAAGTAAAAAAAACATAATTTTAACAAAAGATGAGGAAAAAATAATTTATTTCAAAAAGTTATATGAAGGAGATATTTTAGTTGATGAATTTAATGAATACTTTGGACATTTCAGTCTAAATCCTTATGAATTATCTCAAAAAAGGTTTAGAGAATATTCAAAAGATGAATTAATGAATTTGGCAAGTTTTACTAAAAACTATGTTGTAAGTTGTAATAAGAAACTGAAGTATTATATTGATGGGAATAATAAACATATCTTTTCCATTTTAGTAGGGTTAAGAGAACTTGGAAAGTATAAATCTTTGTTAATTGTTGATGAAATTAGAAAAATTTCAAAACAAATTGAAACAGACTACAAGATTAAAAATATTTTTCAGATGAGTTATGATCAAATAATTCAAATGTTAGATAAAAAATAAAAATTCAAGTTGCATTTTGTTTCTTAATTTCATTTCACTATTGCCGACAATTATTTAAACCCTAAGTTGATTATTTTTTGTATCACAATTTTTTTGGAGGGTAATTATAATGAAAGAAGTAAAATCAAAAATTGATAATGTTCTTAAAGAACTTGGAAAAGTAATTGTTGGTCAAGAAGAAGTCATGAAACAAATTATTGTTGCGATACTATGTGATTCTAATGCACTTCTTGAAAGTTATCCAGGCCTAGGTAAAACTACTATGATTAAAACCATGGCAGACATTATGGAATTAAAGTTTTCAAGGATTCAGTCAACACCTGACTTAATGCCAACAGATATTACTGGAACTTATGTTTTAGAAGAGCAAGATGGAAAAAGAGTATTTAATTTTCATAGAGGTCCAATTTTTGCTAACATAGTGTTAGTTGATGAAATAAACAGAGCAACTCCAAAGACTCAATCAGCATTACTTGAATCTATGCAGGAAAAACAAGTTACAATTGGTAAGACTACATATCCACTTGATAGACCTTTCTTTGTATTGGCAACTCAAAACCCTATTGATCAAGAAGGTACATATCCATTACCTGAAGCACAAACAGATAGGTTTTTGTTAAAAATTCAAGTAGGGTACCCAACAAAAGATGAAGAGAGTATAATCATTGATAGATTCACAGGAAAAACTCCAGTACAAAAAGTTAATACGTTGTTTAATAAAGATATATTAACTAAATTTCAAAAGTATACAAGAGAAGTTCCTATTGCTAATGATCTAAAGAAGAAAGTTCTTGATTTAGTTAATTTAACAAGAACAGAAAAATCAATTATTGAATATGGTGCATCCCCAAGGGCATCAATGGGAATAGTAATGGCAAGTAAAGCTTATTCACTTATTGATGGGCGTAATTATGTTAACAAAAAAGATATTGAAGCTATGGCATATCCTGTATTAAGGCATAGAATAATACTAAACTTTGAAGCTGAGCGAAAAGGAATGACAACGGACGATGCAATTGCTCAATTATTGAAAAAAGTTTAAACAAAAAATTAGAAAAATATGATAGATACAACTTTTATATCTCAATTAAAAAGGTTTAACATAATCATAAATAAAAAAGTTACAAGTAGTTTTACAGGTGCAAGAAAAAGTGCTTTTACAGGTCAGGGATTAATTATAAATGATTTTAGACCATATGAATCTGGTGATGATTACAGAGCAATTGATTGGAAGATTTATGCAAGAACTGATGAATTTTTTGTGAAACGATTTGAAGCAGAAAGGAACTTGACAGCTCATGTTCTTTTAGATGTGTCAAAAAGTATGGATTATGGTACTACAAAAATTAAGAAATTTGAATATGCTTCAATGTTAGCATTAGGGTTTGCATATTTGTCAGCAAGAAACAATGAAAAGTTTCATTTAACTTTAGTATCAGACAAGACTGAGTATTTACGAGCAAAAAAATCTTCAAATCAAGTTTTAGGATTTTTAGATTACTTAAATGAAGTAAAATGTAAAGGTGTAATAAAGTTTCATGATGAATTAAAAAAATATAAAAAATCAATTAAATCAAAATCTTTAGTTGTTATAATTTCAGACTTTTTGTTTGATATTGAAGAAATAAGAAGAACATTACATTATTACAAAAATCATGAAGTGAAAGTTATTCAAATTCTTGACAAATCTGAGACAAATTTTAATGTGTATGGGTCAATAGTTTTGGAAGATTCAGAGACCGGAAAAAAACTTGAAACATTTATTAGTGAGAGAAAACGTCAAGAATATAGAAAAAAAATATACGATCATATTCTTGATGTTGAGCGGGAAACATTGTCAATGGGCGGAAAATTCTTTTTATTCTCAACAGAACAGCCATTATTTGAAGCTTTTTATAAGATTGTTAATGATTAAAATCCAAAATTTTGATTCCAATGATCTCCATAAGCAGCTAATGTGGCTGCAATTATTCCATCTCTTCTTGTACTTAAACCTCTTGTAAAAATATCTTGTACTCCAGTTATTATTTTTTCATCCCTTCTATAATAATGAGCAGTGGCTATACCTAATTCTTTTTTTTCTTCTAATACTACATTCATAAGTTTATTTGGAATCCTTACTTTTGTTCCACAACCATATCCAATTATTCCACCATATGCTAATGCTACCCAATCTGATACGAAATAAGATTTTCGGACTTTTTGAATTACTCCTTCAATTCCAATACCTATGTCTCCTGACCCCAAATTTTTGACTTCACTAGCTCTAATACTAGCACCTAACATACCCTCTTCGTCAGACATAGGTTGAGGATTTACATAAGAATTCATTGTAATACCTGAAACATTATAAGGTACATCAAACGGTATCATTTTAAAAGCAAAGTCTACACATTCAATTTTAAATTCATTTGTTGTGCCTACAACAATATTTAATGTTTTTTGATTTGACATAATTAATGATTAATAATAATTCATATTTAACAACCTGTTACTCTGATAGGGACAAAAAGTACAATTTTATAAATTAGATTTCCTTACAAAGTGGATATGGATCAAATTATATTGTTAAAAAGATTAGGATTTACTGAATACGAAGCTCGTGCTTACTTATCATTAGCAAAACTAGGTCCAAGCACAGTAAGGGAGATTGTAGATGATAGTAATTTACCAAGGAATAAAGCATATGAAGCCTTACAAAAGTTAGAAAATAAAGGAAAGGTTATTTGTGTTCCATTGTCTCCTAGAAAGTACAAAGTATCTGATGCACATACATTAAAAGAAGAAGTAGAAAAAATGAATTCATCAGTTGACGAACTTTTAGAAGTGATTGAGCAACCTAAATTAAATGAATTCCAAGAATTGGCATGGGTGTTTAAAGGTCAAAAGAAATTACAGGAAAAATTAGCATCAGCTGATATTAAAGTAAAAAAAAGAATTCTTACGTGTAACCATATGTCTCATAAATTGTTTAGAAATCAAAGGGAAATGAGAAAAGCAAGTGACCGTGGAGTAAAAATAAAGATTCTAGCAAGTTTTAGAAAAGAGAATATTGAAAATTACAAATTTTATTTGGAGACAGGGGCTGAAATTAGAGTCATGAATGAAGAACTTCATGGAAAGTTTTTTCCAAGGATAACAATTCTAGATGATAAGATTGCTAAGTTAACAATAGGTAAGCCAGAAGTAAGTAGACCTGAAGATTATTTAACATTGTGGATGGAATCCAAAGCATTTGCTAAGATGCTTGAAATGTATTTTTGGAATATGTGGAATGATGCAAAACCTATTGAAGAATTTATTTAAGATATCCATATTATCAATTCTATTTGTTTACTAATCAAAACTATTTTGCATAACAGAATCAGCTAAAAAAGGAAAAATCTCCGCCCAAGTATGATTTTCTATCCAAGGAGGTTGATCCATGCAAGTCATTTGGTCTTGATAAAAAAAAGATACGCCACTACAATGTAACATTAGTCTAGATGCAGAATTTTCATCTCCATAAAAATTATCTCCAAGTATTGGGTATCCTAAATGCGTTGAATGAACTCTGATTTGATGTCTTCTTCCTGTGTGAATTAAAAATGCAACAAGTGAACTACCCTTTTCTGAAGTTAAACAGTGGTACTCAGTCAAAGAAGGTTTTCCAGAATTAGATATAGAAGATTTAAGACCATCTTTTGGTGAATCAATTGAGTCATCAATAAATCCTCCAGAACCCTCTGGTAGATTTCCTTGTACAGAAGCCAGATATAATTTGGAGATTGATCTTTCTCTAAATAATTTTGGCAGAAAGCTTCGACCTTCGGGATTAATCCCTCCTAAGATTAATCCACTTGTACCAACATCAAGTCGATGTGCAGGTGAATACGTTGAATAAAAAGATCTCATATGTGCCAATAATGAAGGTTTTCTACTATATGTTGTTGACATCCCTGAAGGTTTAGATAGGGCTAAAAATTCATGCCCAACAAATTTTGCAGGAACACAAACTTCACCTTTTTGAAAAACATAAACATTTTTCTGATATATATGAGACATAAAAAAGGGATTAGTAAGTTATTTTTAACATTATGGATAGTTTTTAACTATTCTTTATGTATCCTAATTTCATTTCTAAGAAGTCCATGCCTAATCTCTATAAACCCATTGAATAGAGTTAATTCATAAGACACGTCTGACTCTAAATCAACGAGATATTTTTCTACTTTGTCAATATGTTCTCCTTTTTGGATTTGTTCAAGACTTTGTTTAACAACTTCAGTAAAATCATCTCGTTTTAAATCATATTCTTTAATTTTGGTAAGAAATACTCTTGCTCTAAAGTCTTTAGTTTTTTGATATAATTGGTCAGCTTCATTCATAACAAATATGTACATTTCTTGTACATCATTTATGTCTTGTAAGACAACTTCTAAGTATATTTTAGCTTGTTCAAAATCTTTTTTATCTAAACACTCAATTGTAGAATTAATCAAATTGATTATATCTTGAAGTTTTCCAATCTCAAAATCGTTTAATTTATTATATTGTTTTTCTTGAAGGGATTCTTTTACAGTTTTACCAACAACTTTAGCTTCTTTAGAGGCTAATTTAATACCTTTTTTAGATAAATCTTTTACTTTATCAAATACTTCTTCAAAGTCCATAAATAAATTAATAAGAATTGGATTTTAAATATCTTGTGTTCAAAAAAATATAAAAAAAAGATTTAATTACTTTTTCTCAGCAATAACTTCTAAATATGCTTGACCACTTGGAATTTTACGCTCTTCAATCATTATAATGTTAAAGTCTTTTAGAATCTTTTGAGTATACTCCTCAGAAAAAAAATGCCTAATGTATCCAGATTCATCCTCATACATATCAGTTTCAATTTCTTTACCCTGTCCATAATCTTTGTCATTGACTGATTTCACTTGAAACATCAACAATCCTTTATTTTTTAGCACTCTATGGATTTCACTTAATATATTTTTTAATTCCTTGTCTGTAAAATAATATAGTCCTGCTCTTACATATGTAAAATCATAAGTCTCACTTTTATACGGCAAGTCTTCTGAAATATCCTTGACCATTCCACTAACAAAAATTTCATATTTTCTTTGAATGTCATTAAATTGTTTTATTGCTTCACCTGAATAATCTAATGCAGTTACATTAAATTCTTTATTATGGAAAAAGATAGCATCTGCTCCTTTACCTGAACATAATTCTAAAACCTTTGCTCTTTTTTTTGTTTTCATAAAATTAAAATAACAAAATTTTGCAAAATCTGTTACTCTATTGTATCTACCTATTGAATCTTTATGTCTTGTCTCCCAAAATTCTTTTTTTAGCATTAGTTATCCCTCACTTTTTGATAAATTTAGTCATGATTGACCAATCTCTATTAAACAAATCATTGACAAAAGTTGTTTCTTTTTTATATCCAAATTTTCTATATAAGTAATAGGCATTTGGCATGAATTCTTCAGATGTTTCTAATCTTAATTTATGACAATTTAATTCTTTTGCTAAATTATCAATGAATTCTAAAATTTTATGTCCTCTTTTGTTTCCACGATGTTCGTCATCAATTATAATTTCTCTTATATGTAAAACTCCAGCGAAATAAGTAGTGGACACATATCCAATCATTTCATTATTTTCAATTAACTTATAGTTACTTTCTTTAAAATTACCTTGGAGATTCAATTTTGTCCAGAATTTTGTCCAAATTTCTTTTTCATAAACATCAATATTTTCTTTTGTTTCAATTACTTCCATTTATATCTCTATCTCACTTTTGTAATATTATTTATTGTCTAAGAACTTGGCAAGGATTACCCAATCATGACCAAAATAGTCTTTTTTTAATCTAGCTTCTTCAACAAATCCTAATTTAACATATATATGATATGCTGCTGGAGAGAGTTCTGGGCAAGTTTTAATTCGCATCTTGTGGCAGCGTTTTTCTTTTGAAAAATTCATAAAGAATTCAACACCTTCATATCCAATTTTTTGACCTCTATATTCACTTTTAATAATGATATCATCAAGGTAAGCAACTCCTCCACGAACATCAATTCTTAAAAAACCTATTTCAGTGTTTTCTAAAATTATAGAAAAATAGTATACATTTTTTGAGAATACAACTCCCATTTCTTGATTATATATTTGCCATAAAAGTGGAGTTTCTTTTTCATAGTGCATTTGATCAATTGCTTTTATCTCTACACTCATATTTTATCCTTATATTAGATCCATTTATTATTGTTTTTATTTTCTATATTGAAATTATATATTGTTCTTTTTAATCATTTATTTTTATTGTTCATATAGAAAATAAATATTAGGTCTCACTTTTTGAATTTTAATTGTCGGTAAAATCTAGTGATGATGTTGTTAAAATATCATTATTTAAATTCAAATAATAACGACTTTATATAATATGGATCAAAGTAGACATTTTGTAAAATATCTTATTAAATTCGTTAAAATGTCGACAATTAGATTTTTATAAAATTGCAAAATTATTATAAATATATCAAAAAAGATTAAATATTTTAATCAAATATTAAATAAAATAGAAAGTTATTTTGTGGGGGAATTTTAGAGAAAAAAATTATTTTCTCTTCATAGTATCTGATATTTTTTCTTTTTTTACTGTATTTTGAAGTTCTTTTACTAATTTTAATGTTAAATCAAGATGATTTTTTACCTTAACTGAGGCTTTATCAAAAGCATTTTCAACAGTTGTCCCATTAAGTTTGTAGCCAATGATTACCTTTCCTTCAAAGATATATGTAGTCTTTACAATTAAATCCAGGTCAATCCACCTTTTGATGTAGTCGTACATTGTTTGTCTCGTGATACCTGCAACATTGCCAATCTCCTCCACCGTAAGTACTGCTAATTCAGGCTTTTTTTCTTTGTTAGATAACTTCATACGTTCATATAATTCAATTAGTACACGGTACATTTGATCTGTAGATCCTACTTTTCTAGGTGATAAACCCATTCTATTGATGATTACTGTAGCTAATTCCTTTGAATCTGGATTCATTGAACTAGGTTCAGCATGTGTTAAATGATATGCACGTTTAGCCATTTTTTAATTCACCCCAACATATATTATGTTATTATGCTTTATAATTGTTTATATTATGTCGACACACTATTACTTATATATCTGACGCGAGAATGTCTAGTGGGTCCAGTGTATTTGGATTAAGAAGATTATGTTTAGTTAGTGTTTAAGTTTTTCCAGAGGTATTTTCTATGATAAAACTATTTTATTAGAGCTTGTTAAAACTTACTTAGAATTTAATATTTTAATTTTTATGACAGTTAAACATATAATTAAAATGTTTTCTCCAAATTACATGCTAAATCATGAGCAGGGAATTGGGGATTATTTAATTAAAAAGGGTATAGTTTCCCAAACAAGTTCAACATTAATGATTGGTCCCGGTGCTTTTGAAACAAAGACAAGAGACCATGAAGTAGTTTATTTACCTACAGATTCAGGTTTAATTTTTTTATTAAGTTATTTATCTTCTAAAACAAATTTTGATGTGGTTGATCTTCCTCCAGAAGATAATAGAGGTGGAAGTCATGACTATGTACCTATTAAAGAATTGATTGATAAAACTAATTTTTTAGATATTAAAGTTCCTCAAATTAATTGGATTCCAATAGATATTTTTGATTTTTCAAGGAAATACAAACAAATATGGGACCATAATACTTGGCAATGGGCAAGAAATATAGATAGACATAGAGATATGCCTGAGTATGTTAAGAAAATTTCAAGCTTAACTTCGTTAGGATCAAAGTATATTGTATTTTTTGATCCAGATTTCAGTTGTCTTATGAGTGATCCGGTAGAAGATTTAGAGATGATGAAAAAGTTATTATCCCAAAGAGGTTTTGAAATTAGTGAAGTTAAAATAAGAAACGACTCTTATCCAGTACCGCATGAATCGCTTAGAAGAATTTTGGATACAGTTGAAACTAGTGTGTACTGTTCAGGCGGGTTTGATTTGTGGGATGGAACTCACTTAAGTGCTTTATATCCTGCATCAAAATTGATAGTTGCTGAGCGTACTTCTTCCTAAATCGATTAAATTCTATAATCAAAACCAAATTAGATGTCCTTTTTTTAGTTCTTTTATCTTATTTAACGCAAAATACTATGTTTCATCCCTTGATTTTTGTATTTTTGATGATCAAAATATAGTTATGGATTTTTTCGGTAAAATCCCGATTAGGCATATGTCTCAAAAAGTGGTAAATTAGGGTATTATGTCTGCCATGTCGTTATTATGCCAACGAGTAATATATTATGCCGACAAAGCAGTTTAACCTACTTTGATTCAATAGGCTACCCTAAACAAGGTAAATGTATGCTTAGGGGAGTAGTTAGGGTAGTTCATCTAGGTTTGTCGGAATTATTCAGAACAATGCAATTAGTATAGCTTTTTGGTAGTTTTATAGGGTAATTTATAATAACTTGTTTTTGGTATGTTTTCCTGTTTGATAATTATGCTAGTAATTAGAATAGATTTATGGGAAGGTCGTGATGACGAAACTAAAGGAAAATTAATTGAAGATGTAGCTACAACAGTAGCTGAGATATTAAACGTTGATAGTGATCATATTACGGTATTAATTAATGATGTGCCTAAATCAAATTGGGGCGTACATGGGAAACAAGCATCAAAACTATAGTTTATAATAGATATTATCAGATATGGATTACTATATTGTTATGTTATAATATGTTGTTTACAATTTGTATTATACAGTATTTTATTTACAGTATTGAAAATAATTATGAAAGTGAGCTTATTTAATTAGTATTATATATTATAATAATTGATTATATTATTTAATCATTATATAATTAATAACATTAGTTATTGATTAAAATATTTAATCTTATTTGTTTTGTCGACGAGAAAAACTTTTATTGATTTTATTTTTTATTTATTGTTAATATAGAAAATAAATATTAATTTTTTTAAAAAAACTAAAATTTATATACTTTGTAGTCTAATAATATTATATGGCTGACCTTAAGGATAAAAAATTGAATAAAGAGCTTGAAGAGCTTGAAAAACAAAAGTTACCCTCTGAAAAACATTTAAATAATGAGCATAAACAGCTTGAAGAACTGGAAAAAGATTTTGAAAAGAAGTTTAAAACGTCAAAATTATCAAAAAAAATCAGTCTCAAGGATAAATCTAAGTAAAATCAATTAAAAATATAAGGTAGTTTCTACATATATATTAGTAATGGATAAAACAAATAGTAGTATTGTATTAGAATTTGTTAACAGTGTCTTTCTAGATTATAGTCCACATTATCAAACAATAAAAAAAATTGCTCAAAGAGATGTGGGCCAAGAATTAATTGATGAGATTGATAAGCTTTTAGAGGAAAGAAAGGCATTAAAAAAATTACCTGAATTTAAAAAGTTAAAATTTGAAGATGCGTCAACTGTAAGTGATAGTAATATTAACGGTATTATGGATGCGTTTGTTAAGATTAGATCTGAAAAACCATTGAGTAATATTGAAAAACAAAGCATTGACGATTTACTAATTTTATTTAATCAGTGGGTGATTCTTGGACAGTGTCATTTTGATCAGCCGATTCAAGAGGATATTTTTTCTCAAGTTATTGCAAAGCAATCTTCACCTGGAAATTTAGAAGAACAGCTTGAGTTTGTTACACCTTTGCCAATTGAGACAAACGCGTCATACAATTTACTTACTCAATCTAGAGAGGTATATTCAACTGTTGTACCTAGTAGTGTGTATGAGGGATTAACAGATCAAGGAGAATTTAGAATGGTTGATGATTCAGTTCAAAACGTTTATACTGATAGAAAACCTGTGTACAAGGCTCAAAAACAAGGGTTGTAGTTTGAAAAAGTTGTATAACCCTATTCGTAAACTTTTAGTAAACTATATAAAACTTAATTTCTAAATTATAATTGTATGGGACAGCAAGACTTATCAAACATGAGTCCAGAAGAAATTCTAGAACTTCAAAAAAAAAATTGTATTTTTTGTAAGATAATTTCTAAAGAGATTCCATCTCATGAGATTTATTCAGATGAAAAAGTATTAGTTATTCTTGATATTAATCCTGCAAACGAAGGGCACTGTTTAATTCTTCCAAAGAATCACTATCAAATTTTACCTCAGTTACCTTCAGAACTAATTGAACATATGTTTAATGTTGGAAAAAAACTTTCAAGGTCAGTTTTGAAAGCATTAGGTGTTAAAGGTACCACATTTTTTGTTGCAAATGGCGCAATTGCTGGTCAAAAAGCTCCTCATTTTATGGTACATATTATTCCAAGAAAACCAGCAGATACTTTATTTAATGTACCAAAGAATGTGTTTGAAGATAAAGATCTTGAAGAAACGAGACTTAAGCTTCAAGGTAAATTAGGTGGAGTTCCACCCGAACAAGCAGTTAAACAAGAATCTATTAATACAATACCATCAAATGAAGAACTAAAATCTATAGCTGAATTAAGTGCACCAAAACAAGTTGTTAGTGCTGATACTAAGGAAGAAATACAAAAACCTGTTCAGGAATCTCAAGAACAAACAATTCAAGAACCGGTAATTCAAGAACAAACATCACAAGATCAGACATCACAAGAACCTATGATCCAAAATGAATCAATAGATGTTGATAGTTTAGAGGATGCATTAGGATTGTTAAATGATAAAGAAACTGAACCTGATGAAAAAGAAGAAGGAGAAGAAATTGTTGAAGAAACTCATGTTGTTGAAAAAGAACAAAATCACAATAATGTTGATGAATTTAATAAGGTTAAGGAAGAGCAAGATAATGGGAATAATTTAACTCAAAGTAAAGAAGAAAACAAAAAACAAAAATCAGAAAATGAATTAAAACCTAAAAATGAAAAAAAAGGTTCTGATATTGATGATATTGCAAATTTATTTTTAGGTAAATAAGAAAATGACAAACTGTGACGTGTGCAAAATATTGCAGAACAAAGAATTGTTCAAAGTAATTTATGATGATGATATATGCTTTGCAATATTACATGAAAGTCCAGCAGTATTGGGACATTCAATTGTAATACCTAAGATTCATTCACCAATTATCGAAGAACTTGAAGATGAAGTTGTAGGACATTTGTTTAATGTTTGTAATAAAGTGTCATCGGCAATATTTGATTCACTTGGAGCGCATGGTACAAATATTATTTTGAATAATGGAATTGATGCAGGTCAGGAGTTACCTCATGTTGTAATTAATGTTCTTCCAAGAAGTGAGAATGATGGGTTGGATTTTGAATGGACTCCGAAAAAATCAGATGATGCTCAAATTAAAGCTTTGGCTACAAGAATCAAAACTTTTTCAGAGGCTGTATTTTCAGGCAAAGATAACTTGCCTGAAGTTAGAGTGAAGAAAGATGAACAAATAATTATTCAACCTTCTCAAGAAAACACAGCTCAAGATACAGTAGACGATCAACCAAAACCTGAAAAAGAAAAGACAAATTATCTAAAACAAGCGTTAACTAGGATGCCTTAATTATTAGAAAAAACAATGAATTAAATTAGTCCCAATTAACACTAGTTGCATTACATAGTTGTAAACTGTCAATTTCAACTTCATCAAAAGTTAGTTCAGCTAATTCACAAGTAACTGTTTCTGTACCAGTAATTTGGGGTGCGATAACTATTTTATCAACTACTCCTCGAGAAGTATTTCCTACTCTTGATATTTTAAATTCAAATTTTGATATTGCGTTTTTTGCAAGGGTGTAGGAGTTCCATGTACTGGTATCGTACCCATCATCACCAAAACCAAGCACCTTAAAGCTCTCAATATCCTTTTGACCTGTATTTTCCATTAAAACTGTTATATTTATATAAGATCCTTGAACAACCTCAAGACAAACTCTAGGTTTATTTGATACTTCCCAAATCTTAACGGAAACATCAGTTGAACAACTTAATAGATCTTCTTGTGTTTGAATATTTTGAAGTTGCTCTTCATTTAATCCTTGAATGACAACCATAACTGCTGCTCCAATAGATACTACTATCATAACTAATAAAACTGTTGCAATAAGTGGAGATACAGCACGCTTGTTTAACATAATTTCACCTTTTTTTAATATTAAGATAGAATAAACCTGGTATATAAACCTTTCGATATGGGTGCATAAAAATTCAAATTTAATTAGTTTAACTGTAATAAATAATATTTTAATTAAATTATATGCTAAAAAAAGATAACCCAGTCTTTTAAGGCAGGGATTACTTTTTTGGCATGCTAAAAATCCTGATTAATGAAATGGTTGTAGATACCCAGCACTTTAGTGCTAGGAGTAGACCATTTCTCAGGATTTTTTTCATATTAGTACTTGGATTAATATGATTTAATACTATATACCAAATGATTATTATCTTGTCTTTTATATCAATGGTAATCTTTATAAACCTCTTGAGTTTCCAAAAAGGCTATGGAAGGCGTTATTGTTAGCTTCAGGCGAGGACGAAGAACTCAAAATATGAGACAAATGATTATTCAGGTTGATGGTGTTGACTCAGTTGACAAAGCTACTGAATTAGTTGGAAAAACTGTTACTTGGGAAGCACCAGGCAAAAACAAAAAAGTTCTAAGTGGAAAAATTACTGCACCACATGGTGGAAAAGGAGTAGTTAGAAGCATTTGGGAAACTGGAGTTCCAGGTCAAGCACTGGGTGCAAAAGTTAATATTCAATAAGGATTTTTTTAATCATAATTTCTAATTTAAAACTATATTTTGATAAATTCAGTTCTAAATTTGTCATTTGTTAAAATTTTATTAATATTCAATTTGCTAGTTAATTGACTAAGTGTGTTTAGCGCCAATTCATCAGTATTATTATTTTTGCTAATATGTGATAAGAATACATTTTTTAATTTTTCAGATGCATGATTTTTTACAAGGAGTCCCGCATCAATATTTGATAAGTGTCCTTTGTCACCAAGAATCCTTTGTTTTAAGTGATAAGGATATCTACCATTTAATACCATGTCAATATCATGATTAGTTTCTAAGACCATTGCATCAGCATCTTTTATGATGGATTTAACTTCATGATTAGCAATACCTAAATCAGTAAACACTCCAGCTGTTTTGTTTTTGTTTGTAACTTTATAACCATATGGGTTAGCTCCATCGTGACTAATTGATGTAGGTTTAATCATTAAGTCATTGAATTCAAATTTAGTATCTGTAATAAGTTTTAGATTGTTTAATTGTAATTTTGAAGCCATATATGTTTCTTTGTTAATAAAAACAGGGACATTTTCTTTGTCTAATTTTTCAAGTGCTTTGATGTGGTCAGAATGTTCGTGAGTCACAAAAACACCGTTTAATTCATTCAAGTCTTTACCTAGTTCATCTAAATTATTTCTAATTCTTTTTAGAGTAATTCCAGCATCTACTAAGATGTTTGATTCATTGCTTGATATAAATGTACAATTACCTGATGAGCCTGATGCTAGAACACTAATTTGCATATAAGTAATCCTTTTGGTTGAGGTTAAAAAAGTTTTTGGTATAAATTTATTTTTTAGAAAAAGTGTACACAACTAAATCAAAAATAGGATCTGTAGTTTCAGATCTTGAGTTGGCTAGTCCATATATTGTACCTGGAACATCCTCAAACCTTCCAAGGTATGCCATATTTTCAAGACTGAATAGTTGTTCAGTTCTATGTATGATTCCTGGGTCAATTTCTAAAGGATCTTGTGTAGGTAGCATCCTATCCATCATATGAAAAAAGTATCCAGGCCTTAATGCGTTGTGTGCTGATTGTATAGCTCCATTAAAAGTTGCATCAAGAAGATGTTTTCTAACAGGAGCAGCTGCTCCTTCATATATGGCTTCACCACTTAACAATAATGTGACGTCATCAGGTGTAAAATTTTGTGAACTGATTACAGGAAGATGGCCATCTGTTTCTGGAAGATGTCTATAGTCATCAAGCACAAGATTTACTTCTCCAGGAATAATGATGTTTCCATGAGCCTTTGGACGAAGATGAATACCAAATACTGGATCTGCTTGTATTGTTGCCGAGGCATAAGCATTAGGACGAATTCGATTTTGTGCAGATTTAAACATATAGGGATTGTTTTCAACTGCAACAAAAGTACCTTGAAGTCGAATATGGTTTAAAATATCTCCATGTCCAAACCCAAGATCTAAACAATCTCCCTGTAAATGTAGATATTCTGCTACAGATTGATACAAACCTTGTTCTTCTAAACTTTTTGCCGCTGTTTTAAATTCTTCAGAATAAATTTGTAATCTTTCTAAAAATTGTTGGACAACAGTGTCAGTTCTATCTCTTTGTCCCATTAAACCAGCGTTAATTGCTTCTGTTCTTATATCAGGGTTAGAGTTTTCTAATGTTCTTAACCATTTTTTAAGACTAGTATTCATAAAATGTGGATTTATTAACTATATTAAAAGCTATTTATGTTTCATTTAGTTTAATTAGAATTCTAAAACAACAAATACAACATTGACCCAAGGCTTCCAATAAATAAACTTAATTTAATCTCACCAATCAACAAGATTACAATAAACATAACTGTTCTTCCAAATTGGATTGAGAGTTCTCTAAAAATTGTATACTCAATTATTCTTTTTTTTGCAGCTTTGTCATAACTTAAAGCTAAGAAAGGAACTTCATACAAAGTTTGGCTTATACCTTTAATTGAATCAATCATGAAAACTTGAATTGGTGTTATAACTAAAGTTCTAGCTAACCATACAATTGCGTTGAGTAAACTTCCATATCTTAGAACTTTTCTTTTATTTTTATCTACAACCTTTCCAGTGAAATACATAAAAATTAATCCACATAAAAGCATTAATGAATTTGTAAGTCCAAGTGATTTATAACTTCCGAGAACTGTAAAATATATTATTATTGGCCAGAATACTGATGACGCTCCGGTTTCTGCACCATATGACATATATGGCAATATGTCTTTTTTAAAATTAAAAAGTTTAGCGTCTTTTAGATTAAATTTAAACGGTTCATGAATATCTTTTGTTAAAAATAGTGGTATGATTGAAATAAATAATAGAATTGCAGCAATAGTAAATAAAATTTTAAAACCAAACACTGTTAATATTATACCACCAAGTAATGGGCCAAACACAATAAATATTGAACTTATTATTTTTGCAGTACCAATTTCTTGTCCTCTTTTGTTTTTATCAGACGACTTTGCAAAATCAACGTTATATCCCATGTAATAAAATGCATTATTGATTCCATAGATTGCTCCTACTAAATAAATTGGCCATATTTTAATAGAATAAAGCATAAAGAAAAATAATACTAAGAAAGGGATACTTACAAACATAGAATGTTTAAAACCGTATTTTGCACAAAACTTTGCAGCTGGAACTATAAAAATTATGTGGGATAAGTTAAGCACAATTGAAAAGATTATAACTTCAAATAAACTATATCCATTGTTTAACAAATAAATTGGAACAAAAATTCCAATTAATGCTATTGTAAAACTTCTAAGAGCCATGCTAATATAGAGTTCACTAAGCTCTTTATTTTTTAAAACGTGAAGGAAATGATGGTGGTTATGGTGCATACTACAGATTTTGGGATAAGTGGTTAAAATAGTTTTGGGTTGGTTTAAAGTATGTTTCTAAGTTGTAACACTACTAACCCCATCACTCTTATTTACTCTAATAATGTTTTCAACGTAACTCTCCATCTTTGGTTCATGACTTACAATTATTGTTTGTTTCATGTTTAATTGTTCTAAAACATCTCTTACTTTATCTAGTTGTTCTGTTGAAAACCCGTCAGTAGGTTCATCTAAAATAATTAAATCTTTTGTTTGGATGTTTTGGATTAAGTCATTAATGACTTTGTTTAATGCCAATCTGTAAGCTAATGCCACTGAAGTTTTCTCTCCACCAGACAAAGATTCAACTTCTGTTTCATATCCATTTTGAATAATTTTTGGTGAGAATTCATCATCTAGTTCAATATCAATATCATCAATTAAAATATTAAACCAATCTTTTAGCAACATTGAAAACTCTCTATGGATTGATACCATAATATGCTTTTCCATTGTTGACATTAATTTTACAAAAAATGAATCAAACCAGTTTTGAATTTGACTATACTTTTCAACCTTCTTTTTTAATACTAATAAAGCTTGTAATCTTTGATTGATTTTATCTATTTGTTCAGATATTGATTTATATTCTTGGGAGATTGTTGCAAAAATAACCTCGTTATTATTAAGGTTAGAATTTAATTCATCCAATATTGTTTTTTGTTTGGAATATTCTTCATTAATATCTTTGTATTGAGTTAGTGAACTACGAAGTTCTGTTATTTGAGACTCAGCAAGTTTAATTACATTTTCAATACTTGAGTTTTGAGCAACAAGTTCTTCAAGATTATTTTTTTCTTTTTTGATTGATTGAATTAAATTTTCCTTTTCTCTAAATTTATTGTTGTGATCTCTATTTTTTGACAATTCAATATTAAGGTTTGATATTTCATTTAAAACTTTAGTGTCATCAGTTAATTTTTTCTCATCTAATACTTTTTTTTCTTCATATAATCTACTTAAGTTTATTTGTTTTTGATTAAGTTGTTTAGATGACTCTTCTAACATAATTAAAGATTCTTTTTCTTTGTTATATGTAAGTTCTAATTCTCTGATTCTGGTTAGATTGTTCTTTATTTTTGAAATATTTGTGGAAATTTTTATGATTACTTCATTCACTTTTGTTTTTTCAATTGTATTGAACTCAATATTTTTCTTTTCTCTATTTATTACTTCATTTTTATGTTTTTCATCAATCTCTTGGTCACATGTTGGACAAATTTGACCAATTTTTACATTTTCAATCATTGTGTTTGATTGAGATATTTTCATACTATTTTTTTGTAGAATTAATTGGTACTTTTGTTCTTTATCAAGCATTTCTTGTAATTGAGATTCTTGTTTACTTTTTAGATCAATTTTTAATTTTAGTTCATCAAGTTTTGTTTTGATTGTGATAATATCTTTTGACTTATCTTTCAATGTAGTTATTTCTTCATTTAAATTTTTAATTTGAATTCCAATAAATTCTTTTTTTTCAAACAAAGACGTTTTATCTTTAATTAAGATGGAATGTTTTTCTTGAAGTAAGTTTAATTTGTCTTCAAATTTCTTTTCAGATTTTTTATCAATAATTTCTTTATACAATTCTAATTTATCTTCATAATTTTTAATTTCTTGAGTCACTTGTTTAAATTTTATTTGAGAATCATTCTTAGATTTATTTTTAGAATTGATTAAAACTTCTTTTAATTCAATGTTTTTTTTTATTTCATTAATTTTTTTAATTTGTTCTTCAAACTTTAACACATTATTTTTTTGTTCATCAATCTTTATTTTAATGGAGTCTATTAGAACTTTTTTATCTTTGATATCTAAGTTTATTTCATTAAGTTTAGCAGTTTTTTCTTTTTTGTCTTCACTATATTCATCGTATGACTCTAACCGTATGTTTAAATCATTTTGTTTCTTTTTTATTTCTCTAATGAACAAAACCGCATTTTCTCTAATTTTTTTGTATTTATCTATTCCAAAAATCTTTCTTAATGTGTCAAGTCTTACATCTTTATCTTCAAACAGTATTTGTTTCATATCTTCTTGAGGTGTGTACACTGTAAATCTGTAGATTAATGATTTTGATTTAGTTAAAAGTTCTTCAGGATACCCAATAATTTCTAAGATTCTAGCTTTTAATTCAACTGGTGTGCCTTCAAATTTTGATCCATCTGAAAAAATATATCCTGAGTCTTGAGTAACTGATTTTTTGCCTCTTTTTAATGTTCTTTTTATGACGTAAATATTATCATTAATTGCAAAACTTAGTTCAACATAACCAGTGTTTGTTCCATGACGAAGCAATGAAGTTCCTGATAAACCAGAACGCATGATTCCAAATAAAGCAAACTCAATAGCTAAAAGGATGGTGGACTTACCTGAACCAATATCTCCAGATAACAATACTCTACCAGATGGAAAAGAGAATTCCTCGTCTGTATAACTTCGAATATGATGAAGTTTTAATGCTCTAAGAATCATACTTTTGTCATAATTTAACAGATTTAAAAAGATATGGTTAGAAGAAAATTCATATGGCTTTAAATATAAGATATTTTTATGAGTAATTATGGGGATTAGAAGCGAAATTAGAAAAACTTTTAAAACTGTTACAAGTCAAACTCTTGAATCTTTATTGTCATTACATACATCAAGTATGATGAAGCAATTTGCAAAATCTACTGATGTGAATACTCCTCTAAAAGTAAGTGAAGGGTTTGATGAATTAATGGATACATCATTTTATGAATATTTTAATGGAACTCCTATAAATGATGCGTTACCTGAGGAATATCCAATTCAAGAAGGATTTAATTTTGGAGATGGATGGGCAGTACAAGGAATTGCATATACTAGTAATAAACTAAACAATAATTTTGCAGATATGCCAATTTTGATACTAGGCAGAGAAGATGAGTTTTTAACCCGGGGAGATATTGAATATGTAACTGAGATTTCACAAATAAATTTTCAAGGTGAAAATGTTTTTGTTGCCTATTTAACAGAACAAGAACCAGTTGTTGAATTTGAAATTGAGCCTTTAAGATCTAAACAATTTGGAAATGAGCTAGAACCAGTTGTATTAGCAAATCATGCAGGTAGCTTGGTAATTTATAGTGAAAAATCAGTACCTTGGTTAGATTTATTTAAGGATGTAACCTTATCTGGGAATTGTATTTCAGGATATGGTCCTCTTGATGTGAACTATCAATATGATGATCTGTTTGGATATAGATTAAATACAAGAGACTTTGTTCAAAAACCTCATTTGAATGCACTAACACAAATTATGTTAGAAATGGGATATGATGTTAGAGAAACTGTTGAGTTAAGAGATTATGAACAAAGAGACGCTGCGATTGAAGCAGTTTTTGGTATCAATTTATTTCAAGAGGATGATGAATCACTTGGAAATGAAGAGTTATTATATGCAAGACAACCTGATGAAAAAAGAGTCATTGTTGAATCAGCTGAAAAACAAAATCTTGTTGTACTATTTAATCAAGATAGTCCTTTAGTATATTTATATACTAGTGAACCACAAGATTGGGACAATATTTTGTTTAAAGAGTGGGTTCCAAGAAGTCAATATTTAGGAATCATCCCGGCAGTAAAAATTCAAAATCCAGAATTTGCATTTGATGGAGTTTATGGAGTAGAAGTGAATTTGAATGCATTTCTAGCTAGTTCTCAGTGGGGAAATTGTCAAGATGCAATTACTAATTTATTAAGGAATCAAGGGTTTAATGTAGAGATTGGATTGCATGGTGGTTGGCATAATTCTAAAGAGAATGCAAAAGCAATAATAAATAAAAAATTATCAATATCAAAAGTATTGATTGCTTATGAGTTTGATGATAAAAGGTTATTATTTTACTCGGATGTTTTTTGTGCTGTTACTCCAGGCGGATGGGGCAATGTATTGTGGGATACTCCAAATATTATGGAATTTTTAGGTAGTGAATTTACTGAGCAAGAAATGTATGGCCTTAATAATTTTGATTATGAGTTGCCTGATGGATTCACAAGCGGTATGGTTCTTTTAAAAAGAGGATTTGATTCAGATATGCTTGACAAAGTTATGACTGCTTATCAAGAGGCAGGTTTTGAAGTTAGAAGTGAAGAAAGATCTTCAGGTGTAGGATATATTGGAGCTGAGTTAAAAGAACATTTAGGGATTGCTAATTCATAATAAGTTTTTACTTTCATCATTTAATTTTATTAAATAATCAACCAAAAGGAAAAGCTTCCACTTGAAACTTCTTCAACAGAATTAAATTTTCTTGATTAAATATATATGGACTTATATCAAAATACATTGCTAGTTCTGTTTGTGTCTCGGTAGTCATTGTTTACAATACTCCACACATTCTTTTATTATTGAATAAGAATTTGTTAAATTGCTTTCTTTAATTATGAATGACACTTGACTTGACGTTGAAATAATCTCAATTATGTTTATTCCTCGTTTTGATAATTGTGATATAAAATAAGCATATAATCCTGGAACATCAATTCCTTTGTCTTTTTGTTTGATTGAACTTTCTTTAATTGTAAGGATTGCCAATTTTCCTTTTTTATCGTCATAATCTTTGAATAAATTAAGATTACTCTTGTCAATTATTACTGTAATCTCACCTGCTCCTTGATTAATTAAGCAAATTTCATCCAAATCCCATCTTATTTTTTTTGATGCTTCATTAATCGAAGTTGCAACAATTTGGTTTCTTGGGAAGGTCAAGTGAACAATATTGTCTTTCATTGACAGCTGACTTTTAGAAATTATTTTTTTTAACTTTTTGTCAATATTTTTTGATTCAGTATTCCAGACATGACGTTTAATTGCAACTGAGATTGATTCAACTGTTGCTTTATTATTTTGTTTTTTTATTTTTGGAAGTAGTTTTCTAGCTAAAGCTGTATAATTAATCAACCCTTCATATAGTGGCTCGAGGATAAAGATGTCTTTTTCAAGTTCTGCTCTAACCAAGTCAGCAGTCTGCAAGTTTTCCATATGATGCAATAAATTATACAAATATATAAATTATTGTATAAAATTAGACAATATGTTTAAATATCTGCAAATGTAACTATTCTTAGATAACAAATTAAGAGGTGTTTAACAAAATGAAACTAAAAATCAATAATAAAATATTTGACAATAATCCAGGATTACAGATAGGTATAGTTGTGGTTAAAGGAATCAATAACAAAGGTAGTCATCCAGATACAAAAACAATGATGAAAAACATTCAAGAACATGTTAAATCAAACAATCAAAGTGAAACCTTATCAGAAAATTCAAAAATTGCATCATGGAGAAGTGCATATAAAAATTTTGGAGCTAAACCTAAAAAATACAAATCAAGTGTAGAGACATTATACAAGATGACTCTAAAGGGTATAACGCTTAATCCAATAAATAAAGTTGTGGATATCTATAATTTCATATCATTAAAACACATGATGCCTGTAGGTGGTGACGATATTGATAATGTTGATGGGGACATTGAATTAACATACGCACAAGGTGATGAAAATTTTACAAGATTAAATACAGATGAAGTAACAAATCCAAAAAAAGGTGAAGTGATTTACAAAGATGATAAAGAATTATTATGTAGACGATGGAACTGGAGTGAATGTGATAAAACAAAGATGACTCAAGATACAAAAAATGTTTGTTTAGTTATTGAAGCATTACCACCTGTAACAACCAAAGAATTGAATGACGCAATAAATGAATTAGCAATGTTGATTACAGAATATTGTGGTGGCGAATCTACTGTTCAAATACTTAATCTAGAAAAAAGTAAAATAACTGTATGAAAGAATTGTTTGAATTAGTGCAATTATTCCAATAACAGCCCAGATTACGTTTAATGAGACTGATTGCCATACTTTTTTTTTGTATGAAATGACAATTAAACCAATAGCACCTGATATGTTAAGTAATTGAAAAATAATTCCGGTTGGAGAAACAAGTCTGTTACTAACTAATGCATATGCAAGCATTACAGCACCAGCACCATACCAACCAATGACTTCAAAGAATATGTCTGTTTTATTTCCCATTATAGTATATTAAAGAGTTGCTTATTTATAATTTTCCACAATCCTTAAATATTATCGTCGTATACTTATAGTGATGAAAATTGCAATATTCCACGGATGGGGTGCAAACTCCAAAGATAACTGGTTCCCATGGCTTAAGGAAGAATTAGAAAAAGAAGGACATGAAATTTTTTGTCCAGATTTACCGGATACTAATAAACCTGATTATAATAATTGGATGCCAAAAGCATTAGAATTTGATTATGACGAAGATACTGTTTTAGTGGGACATTCATGTGGAACTATTTTAATTATGCATCTTTTGTCAAAATTTAAAGTTAAATCAGCTTATTTGGTGTCAGCGTTTGACAGCCATCTAAATTTAGATAGCATTAAAGGAATGTTTAGTGTTCCTTTTGACTTTGAATTAATAAAACAGAATTCAAAAAAAATTACAATCTTAAATTCAGATAATGATCCTTACATATCTTTAGATGTTGCAAATAGATTACAAAAGAATTTGGATGCAGGTATGATTATTTATGAGGGATTAAATCATATTAACAATGGTACTGGTGACTTGAAATTCCCAGAACTTTTACAAATGATTAAAAATGACAATAATAAGAAAGACTAAATCCAAGTATTCTAAGGTTAAGCAAGTAAAAATTGCTTCCCCCTTAATTACAAGAATATTAGTTGGAGCAGTTTTATTATTTTTAACTTCAATTGTTTTAAATTTATCAATAAAATTAATCTTATTTTGGGTGTTTATTATTTTTGTAAATATTACAATGGAGAATGCAAGGCTAAGAGCAAACTTACCAGCAGACTTTGAATTCTCAACATTCTCAACTGTATTAGTCACGGTAGCGTTTGATATTAGGTTAGGAATAATTACTGCAATATTTTCAAAATTAATTACTAGTATTGCAACTGGTAACGTTTTAGCAGATCACATTTTTATGATTATAACATATATTAATGCTGCTGTCTGGGCATCATTATTAGGTGGGTTCATAAGTATACTTCCACTTGGAATTATAATCGTTATTATGAACTGTATTTTAATGTGGCTCATCTCTTCTAAAATATTGGTTTTAGATATAACTTCAAACATATCTTATACCGGAACAAATTTGGTGTTTAATTTACTGGTATTTTCAATATTTAGTAAATTTTTTTATAATTTGATTATCTAAATAAAAAAAATTCAATTTTCAATATATCTTATTATATAACCTCAATTTATTTTTATTTTATGTCATGGGGAGCAAGTTTTATTACATTAACTGGAGAAAGATCAGGAATTTTTCCTAAACATCGGTTTATTGGCTCTGGATTGCATCTGCAGGATGTTGAAATGGATGAAGTTTTGAAGGGAATTGTACCAAGATTTGATGAAGTATATGCTTTGGCAGCTGGTGACACAGGAGAACCAAATACATCATATGGTAGGGTGGCTTCTGATCTTCCAGAGAATGTTTTTCATTTTTATGGTAAGCAACCAACATTTTATAATATGGGAAATGCTACATTATCCATTCCAGATGGTATAATTACACCTGACAATTTGATTGTGAGTTATGTACGTGATAATTGGGGTAAAGTTGAACATGCAGTTCATATAGAAGAAAAAAAACTTGGGAGAATTAGTTCTAAACTCATTATTACCAGTTGTAAATCCACAACTTGAAATAGAATATGAGACAGAACAGGGACTAAAAACTGTTACTTATGCTGGGCTATTAGTCAAACCAGAACCAATTCAACCTAAAGATAAAGGGTTATATACTGTTAGTTTTTATACAGTAAATATAGAGAGTTTTAAGTTATTACATGAACAGGAAAATTCATTGGATTTTTTAGAGGGTGCATGGGCTCTGTAATTGGTTTTAAATTTTATCAAAAATTTTCTTAAAGAAACTTAAACTTGGTGTCTCACCAGATTCTTTTGCAAATTCTTTTAACAAATCCATTTGTTTTTTGTTTAATCTTTTTTGAGTTTGAATTGTAACTCTAACTTTTTGATCTCCTTGGCCAGCATGATTAAGATGAGGTATACCTTTACTTCTTATTCTAAAAATTGTATGTGTGTCCGTCCCTTGAGGTATTTTTAAATTAGTTTTTCCATCTAATGTTGGTACTTCAATAGTGTCCCCTAATACAGCTTGTGTGTATGAGATTGGAACATCCATGTATAAGTCATCCCCATCTCTTACAAAAACATCATGATCGTCAACATGTATTACTACATATAAATCTCCAGAAGGTCCTCCTTTAATTCCTGATTCACCTTCACCAGTAACTCGCAGACGCATACCATTATCTACTCCAGCAGGAATTTTAATGTTCACTGTGGATTTTTTTTGAACTCTTCCTTGTCCATCACATTTTGAACATGGGTTACTAATAATTTTTCCTTCACCGTGACAAGTATTACATCCAGCAGTAGTTTGAAACATTCCAAAAGGTGTTCTTCTAGTTCTTGTGACACGACCTGAGCCATTACATTGAGAACAAGTTGTTATGTCTGAGCTTGATTTAGCACCATTCCCATTGCATGATTCACAAGTTTCTAATCTAGGAATTTTTATCTTTTTTTCAATATCGTCCGCTACTTCTTCTAATTTTAGTGTTAAATCAAATCTTAAGTCTGAACCTTTATAACTACGTCGTCCACTTTGACGGGAACCTCCTCCAAAAAACATGTCAAAAATATCTCCAAAATCAAAGTCTCCACCTTGGCTACTAAATCCACCAAAATCTCTGTAATCAAATCCACTAGCATCCGCAGTACCAAATTGATCATACTGGGCTCTTTTTTGATCATCTCCCAAAATTGAAGCTGCTTCATTTATTTCTTTAAATTTATCTGATGCATTGTCTTCTTTATTAATATCAGGATGATACTTTTTAGCAAGACGTTTATATGCTTTTTTAATTTCGTCTTTTGTAGCCCCTTTGTCTACTCCGAGTGAGTTATAATAATCTTTAGCCATTATTCATCCAAAGAAAAATAGTATGTTTTAAAAATTTATAGGATTAGTTTTCTAAATAATTGATTTAGAGCACAAACGTTTGATTGAATAAATTAGGATCAAGTTTTTTTCTTTGGAGCAGCAATTTTATTGTTATTACTTTTTTTATAGTCAATCTCAATTTCATCAGTTTCTTCATGTGCTTTTTTTATATCTTCTTCAATATGCTTTAGAAAACTTTCAATGTCATCATAACTTTTTGGTTGGAGAAATTTGATAGTAATTCTAATTACTAAATAAACAATAAAAAGCATTACTGCACCTAAGATTAACATAATTAATGTATATAGACTAAAATCATTCAGTAATCTAGAGTAAGTTAAAATAATTACAATGTAAGAAATGAATGCAACAACAGATTTTGAACTTCTTTTGAATATTAATTTGGTTGGGAGTTTATGCATAAAATCCATGAATGCAATTATTAAACAAAACAAGACATATATACCTACGAAAATCTTTTTAAAATTTGTACTTTCATGAGTTGATATAAAATATACTAAATTAAAGCAAATAAATACTAAAAATATTGTATTTTCTAGTGATTTATGATGACCAATTCCTTCACGGCTATATTTTTTGAAATATAATTCCATTAAACCAATTGATAAAAATAGAGGGAGAATAATCCAAAACATATCAGGATAAATGAATGGGGCGTACAAAAATTCAATAAATACTTTACCTAGTTCACTAAAAAACATAATTTAACCTCTTTTTTAATAAAATATTAATCAGAAGTGGAATATAAAGGTTACTATCTACAAAATGTAGTAAAGAATAACGGGCATTATCAAACAACCCATTGCATGATTTCTGCCAATCCCTTTAAGTGGAGCAATAACACCTATTGCAGTTGAAGTAATCAATACAAGAATCCCTATTGGACCATTTAGTATAATTGTCATGATGACAATAAAACTAATAATTGACACTAATAATATTTTGTAGTTAACTTTAACTACAATTTTTGCAAATACTTTTGAGAAAAACAAGGTTAGAAGGACAGCAATTGAACCAGCAATTAGGAATACAAGAATTAGAACCAAGAAAGAATTAAAATCTACATCCATTAATTTGGAGATAATGACAATTGTTCCATCTTTTGCTTTACCTAATGTATAAAAAGTTACTAATGAGAAAACAACACTCATTGTTCCCATTGCACCAACTAATGCCAAATACCCTTTGTCTTTAAGTCCTCTTACAATTTGATTGGAAATGACCGCACCTTGTGTAGGACCTAGACCTGGGAAAAATTGGATGAAAAAAACAGCAATTGAACTCCCCAAAATTGCTTTTACTAAGTCTTTAGTTTTTAATTTAATTTTATCACTAAATTTTTGCGGAGGGATATGTGTATTCTCAAAAAAACTAATTAATAACCCTGATACACCAAACAATCCTGATAAAAGTGGAAACAATGGTTCATTTAAGTTAGGTATTGAAAACACAATAACACCAAGTGTTCCTGATAACATGAATAAAAAAAAAGACCAGAATTTTTGTTTTTCTTTTAGAATCATAAATGCCATTAAGAGTATTAGTACATGAACTAAATAGGGTTTAATAATGGGAAATAATTTTTGTGCTACTAGCATAAATAAAGGGATTAATAATAATGACACAATCATACCTGCATAGGTTCCTAGAGTTGTAATTTTTACTGCTTGATGTGCTCTTCCTTGAAGCAACATCTTTTGACCAGGTAGAACTGAGAGTGCATTCTCGTTTTCTGGAGCTCCTAAGTATACTGAAGGGATAGTATCAAGAAATGAATGGACAACAGACAATGAAATAATGAACACTGCTAATGACAATGGTGAGAAATAATTTAGCAATACTGGAGAAATTGCAAAAAGAGTTGTTGCTACTAAATTAACATGAATGCCAGGGAATAAGCCTGTGATGATTCCAACACCAATTCCAAGGAACAATACTAGTAATATTTCTAAAAACATACTAAATGTACAATATATGTCCTAAATAAAGTTTTTTGAAATTTATGTTATAAAATAATTCTAAATTAAGTGGAATCTTCATGTGTTGTAATTATTGTTCTTGGGTTAAACTCAGTTCTATATGGGATTCCCAAAAATCCTCTTACTTGGTCAATTGTATGTAAATAACTATTTACCATTATTTTACCATCAGGTTTTAAAGCTCCTAAAGCTGCATCATAAAATCACTCCATCCAAGCCTTGGGCATATCATTAAATCCAAATGCAAAACTAGTTATTAAGTCATATTTTGGTTCACGAATTTTTTCTAAGAAACTAATTCCATCGCAGAGCATGTATTGTCCGGATAGAGTGGGTCTTTTATTTAGATAATAAAAACAATTGGGATTCATATCAACGCCCAGAATACTTCTTGAAATTTCACTCAAAATTTTGGTTGATGTACCAATTCCCATCCCAAAATCAAAAACATATCCAAAATCTTTAAAAATTAATCTTTCTGAAACCAATTCTTGTTCAAGTACATTTAGGTGATTATAAAAACCACCATCTAATGGAATTCCAGCCCAATTAAATAATTCGGGATTTGAAACAAAATATTGTATTAATGGTTCTCTAAACTCAGGAATAAGGCTTGTTGTAGAAAAATCTATGTCTGATGGAAAATGACTTAAAAATTCATTGTAAGCATTTCCATTTCCAAATTCAGTTTGTTGAAATTCTTTCCAATTATGTTGAAAAATCCCCATTTTTTTGTTTAAATTAGATAAACGGAGAAATATTGTATATATAAATTAACCTGAATCAAAGGATTTACAAGTTATTATTTTTTCTTAATAAATGGTAAATAATTATAAGTTAACTTCAAATTAGAATTATTACCATAAGTAACTCTGTAAATATGTATATTAATTAATTCTTTAAAATTTATATAAAAAATGTAAGAAAAAAATATGAAAAAAGGTTTTTATCCTTTTAAGAATCTATTCATTTTGGTACTGCAAGTTGGACAGACACCTTTTGCCATTTTTCTACCGTTTTTTGAAACAGTTTCATTAACATCTTTCATTTCTTTTTTTTCTTTACATTTAACACAGTATGCTTCCATAAGATCTACCTCCTTAGGTTTAATAGTATCTAAAAAGGGATAGTATTTAAAATTATCTTGTAAATTCTTTGATTTTTTCTATTTAGAATAATAGTTTGCAGTTAAATAAATTCTATATGATTTAAATATAACATATAATCTCAGATAATTAATTATGGGAGAAAACACAAAAATAGTCACATTTGGGAATCCTTTTGTTGATGCAACTCTAAGTGTTGAAGCAGCAAGAAAAATTCTTAAAGAGATAGATCCCTATGAATATTTTGGAGTTACTAAGGGAAAAAGTGAAGATTCTCCTCTTGTATCTAAATTTTTATATGAAGCTCAAACATCTATAAAAGCAAGAGACCTTGGATTTAGCTTTAATGTGTATCCAGGATGTACTTCAGCAAATGTAGCTTATTTGATTGCAGCTTTAAATAGTCTTGAAGTAGAACTGGGACAACAGCAAAAATTTGATTTATCATATATTGCTCCAACTGCTCCAGGAGGATCAGGATTACTTCAACAAGTTTTTTTATATGGAACTAATAATGATGGGATAGTAGATGCTGGAGTAAACCCATTATTGATTCATAAAAAAGATCAAATTTTTTCTAGTGCTCTGGTTTTAATTGATGCAGATGGAGAGAGAACATTTGTGAAAACTCCAGCAATTCAAATGGAACCCAAAGATTTGGATGAACAAATAAGATCAATTTCTGATCAAGAGTTTTATTTTCCTAGAAAAGTTATTGCAGAATCAGATATATTTGTAATTAATGGATATGAATTGATGGGGAAATATGAAACAGCAATTTCAGCAATTGAGATTGCTAATAAAGCAAGTAGTTTTGTGGTTTTGGATACTGCAAATTTTTCAGATTTTCAACAAACAATTAGGGAATCTTGTGATAATGTTTCATATGATATGTTAGTAGTTACTGGAGAAGTTTCTCAAAGTACACGTGATTTTTTCTTTGAAAGAGAATTATCGTACTTTATTTCAACATTAGGAGGGAAAGGGTCAATAATTTACACTAAAAATAATGATGTGATTTATGTTCAAGGACATGCTCCTTTTGAAGGATTCATAAATACAAATGGTGCAGGAGATGCCCTTGTTGGAAAGTTATTACATTCTTTTGCTAATTTTATCTCAACAGGGGGTACAATGGAAGAGCTTATTCTAAGACCAGAATTATTGGAAAAAATGGCTAATAGAGC
>Ga0233437_1001886_pt1 | contig 35105 bp, 36 predicted proteins | sample SI_122_August201_FD_182714 | JGI IMG/M metagenome (GOLD analysis project Ga0233437, IMG submission 182714) | Seawater microbial communities from Saanich Inlet, British Columbia, Canada - SI_122_August2016_200_MG | ecosystem: Environmental > Aquatic > Marine > Inlet | place: Canada: British... | reverse complement strand
GAGAATGTGTTCTCAGTTCTCACTGGCTTCAAGTACCTCATTCAAGTGCCGCAGATGAATCGCGACTATACGTTGCAAGACTACCCCTCATCCGACTGGCTCTGCCGATTGCTGATTGGTGGCGAGCAGGCCTCAGGCCTTACGTCAAAAGGCCATGTGCCAGACAAGGATGGCATATGGGCCGATCTGCTCGTCCTCGATATGGTTGCCTATTTCGGCACAACGCTTGATAGGATTTGGCAAGAGACGCAAGCCAAGTATGGAGGCTCCATTACCTTCCCAATCAACCTCACGGTTCCCGATGAGAAAAAGGCGCCGTTCATCAATGCAATCCTCGAAGCAGGGCGCATTGGCTCTCTGGCTGGGATGGAGGTTGTCTTTGCTGGCGGGATTCCTGGCAAGTATGCGGAGCTAATGCTGGAGGATGAAAATGGAAACACGGACAACTTCCTTCACATCCGCCCCTCGGGCACCGAGCCTCTGATTCGCGTCTACCTGGAAACTGCCTCTGAACAAGCGTTATCAGCACTGCGCGAGCAAATCAACAAGGATGCTGCAGCCCTCTGATTGATCCGCTGCAGGCGCGGACCCATTCACGGCATACTTCTGCACTTGACGGCACTGGCAACATCTCCCAACATGTGTCCATGACCGCCTGCAAACCTGCAAACTGAAGGCGGCATCAAGTAGGAGTTCAAATGGCTCAAGACAGAAACGTAGACGCGTACGATTTCTCAGCCATCGAAGCACGATGGCGTGATTTCTGGAGTGAGCGAGGGTACTTCCAAACGGACACCTCCGCTCGAGAGGGAACCTATTACTACCTCAATATGTTCCCGTATCCCTCCGGCTATCTACACGTGGGACACGGCCGTAATTACATCATCGGCGACGTGATCACTCGTGTGAAAATCATGCGCGGGCTACAAGTCTTGAATCCCATGGGCTGGGACGCTTTTGGCCTGCCAGCCGAGAATGCAGCTATTGAAAACGAGACGCACCCATGGACATTTACCAAGAAGAACATCGAGACCTCGAAAGAGCAGTTTCGTAATTGGGGTGTCCAATTCGACTGGGACCGCGAGGTCACCACGTGCCTGCCCGACTACTACAAATGGACACAGTGGTTGTTCATCCAACTCTACAAAGCAGGACTAGCCTATAAGAAGAAGGCCACTGTCAATTACTGTCCCACGTGCGATACCGTGCTGGCCAACGAACAGGTTGTTGGCGGAGAGTGCGAACGCTGTGGTACGCCGCCTCAGCCCCGTGACTTGGAGCAATGGTTCTTCAAGATCACTGAGTACGCGCAGCAATTGCTCGACGACCTCGACACGCTGGAGAAATGGCCTGACAACGTCGTCAAGATGCAGGAGAACTGGATCGGTCGTTCCGAAGGTGCAGAGGTTGTATTCACAACAGAAGGCAGCGATGAGATTCGCGTGTTCACCACGCGACCAGACACATTGTGGGGAGCCACGTTCATGGTGCTCGCTCCCGAGCATCCGCTGGTAGACGTGCTGGCCACTGAAGAACAGCGAACTGCCATTGCCGAGTATCGGGACATGGCCGCCCGCGCCAGCGAGATCGACCGACTGGCCACTGATCGTGAGAAGACAGGTGTATTCACGGGTGGCTACGCGATCAATCCCGTCAATGGTGAGAAGGTGCCCGTTTGGATCGCCGACTACGTGCTGATGACGTATGGAACCGGCGCCATCATGGCAGTGCCTGCTCACGACGAGCGTGATTTCGCGTTTGCCATCAAGTTCGGTCTGTCCATCATTCCCGTGATTGATCGTATTGACGACCGCGCCAAAGCATTTGTGCCAACTGCCGCCATAGGCAATGGAATGATTGCCGCTCTGGATTCCCTGGATATCTCGTATCGCCGAACTGATGACGGAGTACTTGTTCTCGCCACACGCTCCAATCTTGACGCGACAATCAACGCAATCCATTCGAACCTGGCTCCCACCAGCTATGCAACAGTGGTCGGAGCACGATTTGCCTTCATCTTCCCAGATGCCGTCATTGAGCTGAATTCAACATCTGCTGACAGCGAAATCGTCTCTCGATGCGCCTTGCTAACCGGCTCAGGATTTAGTGCGAAGACTGCGATGGAGCTTCTGCGTGCCGTCTCTCACTACGACGATTTGATGTTCCATGCAGAGTATGGCGACATGATTAACTCTGGAGAATTCACGGGCACTCCGGGCAACCAGGCCAAGGCTGATGTCACTCAATGGCTTGAAGGCAAGAACACTGGCAAGGGGACGGTCAATTTCCGTTTGCATGATTGGCTCATCTCACGCCAACGCTATTGGGGCGCACCGATTCCAATGATTCACTGTACAAAATGTGGTCAAGTTCCGGTGCCTGATGATCAGCTGCCTGTGTTGCTGCCAGAAACGAAATTCATTGGCAAAATGGGCTTGGCCGATATTCCTGGCTACGCAGACACAACCTGCCCTACCTGCGGAGGTGCCGCAAAACGAGACACCGACACAATGGATACGTTCGTCGACTCGTCTTGGTACTACCTACGATTCATCAATTCGCAGACTGCAGACAAGATCTTCGACCGTGATGATGTCGATCATTGGCTGCCAGTCGATCAGTACGTCGGTGGCGTGGAACATGCCATCCTGCATCTCCTCTATGCCCGTTTCATCACCAAGGCCCTGCACGACATGGGCCATTTGGGGTTCAAGGAACCGTTTGCACGATTGTTCACTCAAGGCATGGTCTGTCACGTTGCCTATCGATGTGCTGAGCATGGCTGGCTCTATCCAAAGGACGTCAGTGGCGACGACAACGCATGCCCGCAGTGTGGCAAGGAACTTGAGGTTTCCAGCTTCAAGATGTCGAAATCGAAGCGCAATGTCGTCGATCCCAAAGAGATTGTCGACTACTACGGAGCAGACACGGAACGGCTATACACCATGTTTATGGGACCTCCAGATCGAGATATCGACTGGACAGACGATGGGATTCGAGGCGCATTCCGTTTCCTGAATCGAGTGTGGCACCTGATCATCTCCAATATTGAACAATTGGGGCCAGTCGGCAGCATTGCTGATCCGTCAACGCTCGACGACGCAGCGGCATCGTTGTGGCGTCGTGTGCATCGCACCATCAAAAAGGTTTCCGAAGACATCGAGGTGCGATTCAGCTTCAACACAGCCGTTGCAGCCATCATGGAGCTGTTCAATGAGTTGTCACCCTATTCATCCGGAGACGTCGTCGATGCGGAGTTGCTACGCGAAGCCGTGGATTCTCTCATTCTCCTTCTGTCTCCCTTCACGCCATTCGTTTGCGAAGAACTCTGGCAACGAACAGGGCATGAGGATTCCATCCTTGATCGATCTTGGCCCGAATACCAAGGCAGTGCTCTAGAAGAAGATACCATCGAGTTGCCAATCCAAGTGAATGGGAAACTGCGTGCGCACATCACTGTGCCCGCAGCAGCGGCTGCTGACCGAGAAGCACTGAAGACAGCGGCGCTTGCAGATGATCGAGTCAAGGATGTGCTCGAAGGCAAAGAACTGATCAAGGTTATCGCGATTCCAGGCAAGATGGTTAGCCTGGTCGTGAAGTAATCCCATGAGTACGCACAACGACTCGACACGCAATCGTGACTTCAACAACGCCCCTCCCTTTGTTCAAAGAGGAGGGGCGGTTTTATTGGATCGAGATGGCGTGATCAGCCGTCAAACCGCCTTCGTCAACAAACCCGATGACCTAACCCTCATCGAAGGTGCAGCCGCCGCCATCGCACGACTAAACGAAGCCGGATGGCCTGTTGGCATCATCACCAATCAGGGCGGCATCGCCATGGGCTACTTAACTGAGGAGACTCTCCATAAGATCCACGAGCGACTCGCTCAACTGCTATCAGCAGAAGGTGCGCATGTCGATGCGATTTTCTACTGCGCCCACCATGAACATGCGAAGCTGCCTCAGTACAAGACGGCTTGTCAGTGCCGCAAACCGAATACTGGCATGCTCGAGCAAGCTAGAGACAAGCTGGGCATTGATCTTGCGAAGTCGGTCGTCGTTGGCGATCGAACTACTGACATTCTGGCAGGTATACGTGGGGGCTGCTCGACAATCCTTGTGAAAACAGGCTCTGCTGGCAAGGATCGGGAGATTGTTGCCGAGCCAAACGCTGTGGCAGCCGATATAGCAGCAGCCGTCGATCTTATCCTCACATCGACACGCTCTGAGGCTTGAAGGGACGGCTAGAATCGGGTATCAATAGACCTCAATCGGGGCCTTAGCTCAGCTGGGAGAGCGCTTGCATGGCATGCAAGAGGTCAAGGGTTCGAGTCCCTTAGGCTCCAAACCGTCTTGCAGTCCTGTCCCTTCTTGGCTCTCGCCAAGAGCCACGTCCCATGAGGACATGGATACTCCAGTCAGAACCACCGGGAGGTAAACCGCTTTGCGTCCCAGAACCCGTCTAGATCCATTTCGCACCCTGGCTGCCCGTATTTCGAGTACTAGCATCCTTTGTACACCCTTCATCAGTAACTGCGAATGGGTTTTCGTTTTCCATTGAATCCATCTTCAGTTGGAGAAAAACGCCCGCCGATCTTGAGTATCTATGGACAAGCCTTTGTAATCACGGATTCAGACCTGGCTTCAACCCCACAGATCTCTGCCCTAGGCCTCAGTCGTCACTGAGGCTCTCTTCGTCTATCTCTGTTGCCGCCAGAGGACTAGTACTATGTATTCTCAAGATCGCGCCGCATTCGCGGCAGAGGATTTCAGTTCCAATTGCACAGCTCTCGGAGTGGAGCCTCGTGGTCACTTTGCATGCGGGGCAAAGGATCCTGAATGATTCACTTGTTTGCGTGTTCGAATTAGTCTTCGTCTTCATCGTCATACTCCTCAAACTCATCGTCATCCATGATTTCGGATGGTGTGTCGATCTCAATCTTGAGTGGATCCTCGCGCACAACAACGAGAATCGACCCGCATTCCTCACACTGGAATTTGCTGTGAAGAGCTACCTCAGCTTTTGCAGCCACCCATTCCTCTCCGCACTCTGGGCAGACAATTTTCAACATAATCATTACCTCCCTCTTAAACGGGGCTCTGAACTTCAAGGTCCTCGCGTTGCGTCAACACCTGAAGACGCAATGGCCGAACGCTCAGAACTGAGAACCGCGCCCAGCATTTACGGCACCGGCAAGGGGCTCCTCCGAACACGTTCTGTTCGGGAACCTCAATCTGCATCATGCAAACGGGGCATCGTATTTCCATTTCTGTTTCTCCTCCTTCGAGGCATTTGAACGCTATCATCTGGTTGTTTTTTGGGGGAGTGTCTCGAAGCGAGCCGATACTATCACCAATTGATGGCTGTGACTACGGCCGACATCTGACCAAATCTCACCTGCGAGAAGTGGACACGAGGCGGCTTCTATCTCAGGGCAATAGCGCTTAGGATTTAGCGGGCTAGACATAGCACTTGCACTCGGTCAGATGTTCATCTGGTGGGTTATTGTTCAGGTGAGTGCGCGCTCACATTCTTTAAGGATTCTGCTTCAGCACCAATGATTGCACCAAGACGTTCGAACTCCCATTCTTCAGTGCTATCTACAAGAGCCATGCTTTGTTCCCGATCAGCCAATCCGTCACGCCAAGGGTGACGTGACGGAAAGCAATAAGCTGCAGAGCTAGAAGAGAGGGTTGCTTGCCGAAGTAGATCTCTCTTCCGCGCCGAATGGCGGCAGCCTTGGCGGAGACAACTGGACTGCAGTCGTCGCTATGCCCAAGACGGGTTATGTCCTGTCGTTCTTCGGGGGCTGCTTCGTGATTGCGAATTGCTTCTGCTTCCGCCCAGGTCGTCCAAGGAGGAAACCAATGACTATGCCAATTGACAGGCTCAATGCCAGCAGGATAATGCGTGACATCACAAAATCCCAGAAGAGCAGCCTCACAGAAACGACCTCTGTGTTTTGGACAATCACGATGAGAAAGAGCATGAGGAGTATGAGGACGATGACCGAACGTGGTTTCATGAATGAATCCCTCCTATACGTCTGCTCACCAAGTTCCCCGCAGGGAAGTGCATGTGTAGACGCTCTTTGCGCTTGTGAATCCGCTAATCATTCGTACGGAGAGGTTGAACCCGAAGCTCATCCTTTCCTTCCTCTGTTTGACGAAAAATGCGAGAAGTCTTGTAGGCAAAGTCGATCTGTGATTCGTTCGAGAACGCTTCAAGGATAGCTTCGGACAGAGTCTCTGCGCTCCTTCTCCTTGATCGTGCCTCGCAGACGTAGCGTAGAGTCAGCTCCACGCCGTCAGGGACGATTTTAGTGAAGACAACAGGGTTCACATTAGCAATGCCCAGATACATGGCTATGCTTCAGAGCGCGTCGTATGTGCCAAATCTCGAGCAATTGCTTGAAGGTCTCAGGCGGATAGCCGAAGAACCTGTTCACAAGTTCATGAAGCGAAATGTGATCCTTGTCGATGTGGCTACTGAGGATCTGCATGCAGCAGACCTCATGCTGAGACACAAGCTCAGACTCCTTCCAGTTATTGACAGTGAGGGAACTCTTGTGGGAGTAGTTCGCCGCACAGATTTGTTCAAGCGAATGCTTCATTGAAGTAGGCGCTTGACCCGTACAACGGAATTGCCAAGCCAAGGGGCTAGAGAATTCGTCGCCGCAGATTGCGAGGTGGAGATGAGGTCTTGAGCATGTGCCATTTCGGCAGATACTCTCTAGCTTCTAGAAATCAAACATGCCAGTTGTTGATGAGATCTGCAGGCACGGGACTCTGGTTCACCCATAAAAAGGGACACTTGCGCGACTTGTACCCTGCGATATCGTCCCAGTTTCGAGATGCGCAGAAAGACCGCATCTAATTAGTGGATTATCCTGCATTCAATTTGGCCCGCGAGGGCAGTTCTGTACTGTGTCATTAGAGCACTAAAAAGCTGTCTCAAAGCTGACAATTCTACCCCTTCCCACAGCTGACTTTCGGTGCTATGCTACGCCAATTCTCCAGCAAGGAGAATCAAGAAAGAGGTGATGATAATGGCCGGAAAAGCAGCAAAAGCGAAGAATTCAGCCGCAAGAGGAAAGAGCGGAAAGAGTGCAGCCGCAAAAGGAAAGAGCGGGAAGAAGAAACGATAGATGCTAGAACTGAGTTGCCAATCATCTTTCAAATGTCAGATCTGATCAGGAGGAGAAATGCCTAGTGTTGCCTGTCCCGCATGCGGGAAGAAGTTTCAGCTTGGTTCCGAGGAAGCAATGCTTTATGAGACTGTCACGTGTCCGATGTGTGATGCGAATCTTGAAGTGATTGATGAGTCGCCTCTCACCCTTGAACAGATGGACGACTAGTAAGCCATCGCTCTCGGTGAATCCGTGGAGTACCAATTCCACTGACTCAGTTGTTGCATTCGTAAGGAGAGCAATATGACATGCAAGACGCAGGAATCTAGAAAGACGCTAGTCTGTCCGTCGTGTCAAACGCCTTTGCGAGTTCGTGTCACAAAGAACGAATTGACGACGTGCCCAAACTGCGGCGACTGGCTAGTCCTGCGAGGGAAAATGCGCCGCGAACTAGAACGATTTCAGGAAGACGTTGAATTCGATGTTGATATGGGAGATGAGTTTGGCGATCCACTAGCCATTGTGGGCTACTGAAACTATCCCAGAACGCCTGGAAAGGAAACGGGTGGTCGACAGAACGGGTTGAGATTTATCTCAATCAAGACAGCCGAAGCAATTACCGGGAAGCGCGCAAATCCCGGACGAGGGGAGCTAGGTCAATTTCCACAGCAGAGACCTGCTCCCCTTCCCCTTTTGATTTGGGTGGCAAAAACGAATTGCGCATCTGAGCGCAAGCCGATTCATAGCTTGACGATCACTAGGCAATCCGGGAAGAACAAATGGTCTAGACCGCAGGGCAAGTCTTCTGCCATCACATCCAAACGCTATGCGATATTCGTGTATCAATCTTGTGCTCGTGCGAGAATACCCAGGATCTGTCCCCCGGAACGGGTTCAACCGAGAGCTGGTACACATTGATCACGGAGTCCCGGTATAAGACAAACACAATTCCGTTCAATTGCAGATGTCAACAGGATTTTAAGCCTCGCACTCTTGGAATTGGTGATGGATGTCGCCACGAAACGGCTAACAAACGCGTTCTACATTCAGTCCTATAGGCTCCAGAGCATTTCATCAATCGCAGATGGCATCAGACTTTCAGTCGGTTTTTGGATTTCATGCTGGAATGAATCATGTGCGTATCGATAGATAGCGTCTGCACTTTGGAGTTCAAGTCCCTTAGGGTCTCCCACCTCTTGGTTCGGATGCTTGAACGTGATAAGGAGCTGCTGGGAGACGACTGCTGAGTGTCAGAGTAGCTTGTCGAGGATATCTTCCATCTCTTCGTCCGCAGGTGGTGGGGGCGACCAATCCACATGGATGACCTGCACGCTTTGGTCTTGCAGGGTCTTCGCAAACTCTTGGAGTCCCAGGTTGATAGCAATGGGGCCAGCCTCCATCAGCATTAGCAGTTTGTCCATTCTAGTTGGATACCTCCGTTTGCCTGAGCAAGATGTCCCGAGCGAATTGGCTCGCTTGAGCGTTACTGGGGAAGAGGACGACTCCGGCATCTCGTAGTAGTTGCTCCTGCTTGTCCAATCCTTGAGGGTCTTCGTCACTACCGCAGATCGAAGCGACAACTGTCAGATGCCGGCGATCATGGATCCCTTCCTCAGGAGTGGATGCAATACGTTGACGAGCAGCCTGTCAGCAATCGGGAATACGAGCAAGGAATGGCACACCTCGCTGTTCCTTCAGAATAGGGTATGTGTCCCAGGAACCGCGTATTTCTTTATTGTGGGACCGATGCTTCAAGAGGCTCGCCGTTTACCGGACACTCCGACGCCGATTAGAATCAGACCCAACGCAGGAAAAGCATATTTCGCCGACGTTCCCAGGTAGCCAAAGATTATGACGGTCGCACCGACCAAGAAACTCAGAACCCCCAAGAGAATAACCCATTCCCATTGCTTGGATTTCATTATTACCTCCCCCTTTCTGCCGTTACTCTATGGCTGCTCAATGAGTGCTTCATCGCACATCCGCGCTGCTGTCTACCAAAACGAAGTGATACGCTGGTTGGCTGCCAGTCGCATCTCGTGTTTGCTCCAGCACAATGCCGGTGACACGGTCTACAGCTATGCTGGTTACGCCTCGTTCGATGGGAACGTCGACCGGGCCGTCGCGCCCCTGGGCCTGTACCACGGCCGATTCTGTGTACCCAAACACAACGAGCACCCTATTTCCTTCAACGTGTATCTCTCCGTGGTAGGGCAGATCCGCCGCCGCCGTCGTCTCGTTCCAGTTGTCTTCAACTGCTTGGTAATCTTGCCAGAACGCCCCTTCGACAGGAAAGATGACGTTGACAGTGATTGTCCCTACTTCTCCAACGCGCTCGCCGACCTTTTCGCCATTCAGGTACACGTCACAAAGAGGAACCTCAAATGAGACGGCTGTTGTCATGTCCAGCCCCATCTTCTTCCCTGTCCCGCTATCTACAGTTTCAAATTTAACCTTGTCACCTTGCTGTACTGCGACACCAGGAAGCAATTGGAAATTGTTGGCGCTGACGATCTCATACTCCAGCCATTCACCATGGTCGACTACCAGAGGATACACCTTTTCGCCTTCGGTGAGGAGGTCTTGGGGCTCGTATTCGGACGTCGGTTCCGGACTCACGGCACAGCCCACCAGAGCCAGGAGCACGATTACAATGGATGCACTTAGCGCCTGTTGTATCTTCACCACTACTCTCCTTTAATTAGCTTAACGCCCTGGGTGTAAGCCCGCCGCGCGGTTGCGCAGCCGGCGAACAACCGCCTCAATGACGCCCGCTGGCAACGAGGCGTTCAACGAATACCGCGCCTACTTGGCCAGCCTGCTGGTAGCAACATCCTAATGGCCCGACGGCCCTCAGCGGAATCTCCTCCGCCCGGGCCTCGGTCTTACGAGAGCTCGAATTTGTTGAGCGCGACTTCCAAGCCTGTCGGCCGAACGTGAAAGGCTTCGTATTCTCCGACTATCGCCGCTGTCAACATGTGGAATCCTTCATGGGTCGCAAAGAAGACCAGCACCGCCGGCAAGAACGTTGCCCACTTTCTCATATCGTCATCCTTTTCGTTTCTGTTGTGCCATGTCGAGCCGTTTCTATTTTACTAATGGATCAACGCGAAGCATCGGCTTCTCGGTCTCGATCCTTGCCCTCGTCCCGTAACGCGCTCCCCGCATCAACCCTCTAGTGTCGACAGATCACAGATCCATCGCCTGATACCGCTTCCGAAGCTTGTCAACGATCTGCTTCGGTGAGGTGGCAGGCGTAAATCCGCTTAGCGATAGAGATTGAGGCTCGCCGACAGCCAGGCAGATGGGCTGGCGGACCAAGCCTCGCCGCCCACGTTTCCGGCGCGCCAAAGATCGATGCAATCTGACATTGGAGCTGTTCTTCTCTCGAATAGGGAGGAGATAGACATCCTCAGCACGATCTGACTTGAGAACCTCGGAAACCATCACGCCCAGCCCTGGAAACCAGGCGCCCTCGCCTCCCCCTCCGGGGAAGATGACGGATACGCCGCCCTCCACGACGTGCTCGGCTGCATCCTGGATGGAAGCTCGGTTGATGCTTGCCTTGGATGGGTCGGACACGTCCGGCTCATCGAAACGATTGAGGAGAGCCACTGTCAGCAAGTGTGACAATCCATGCTTCATTCCTTCACGAAGGGAGCCGTCATAGGTCGGCTCAACCGGAAACAGGTACTTCCGAATCTCAGGGATCAACCGCTCCACATAGCCGTGAGCTACGAATCCAAAATCATCTCGCTCCAGCGCAGCCGCAACCAAGAACGGTGTGAGCATGGACGGATGGTTGCCATACACGATGAGAGGTTTCGTTCGCAAGATCTGCCGGGCATCCCTTGGCAGCGTCACTTCCCACGCATCGGGAAGGCGGGATAGGGCCAGCATGGAGGCCTCCCAAAGGGAATAGGATTGAAGATCGCGATTCAGCTCGGCTCCGAACTGCGTCAGCGCCTCCAGCGGGCAGAGGGAGTGAATCAGGTGCATGCCCAGTCGATAGAACTTCGATGTTTCGCGGCGACGCCAGTGAACTTCCTCGATCTCACCCATGCCGCCCTTGCGATAGGCAGCTGCCAAACGACACGCAAGATCGCGCAATCCAAGCGTGCCCTGACGTGGCCCCGGGAATCGCTGAACGCCCCGTTGGATGACCCCCAACCGTGTCAACTGAGCCATCGAGGATCCCAGTCTGCCAATGGGCCGATTGAGGACCGATTCCAGCTCGGACAACGAAGCAGCGCCATCGTCATCCAATAGCAGTGAGCCAATCACAGCGGCCGCATCATCTGGTAATCCGATCGATTCAGTGAGTGTGCGTCCAAGGGCTTCCGAGAAGTCTTTGCGCGCGAGAGTTTGGGATGCCACAATCCTATGCCCTCACTACCTTGCTTTCCAATGCTTTCATCAGGTCAGGGGCTCGCTCGTTCCATTCTTCTGCCACTTGTGGGAGTTTCTCCACTAAGAATTGAAAGAACGCGCCCATCTCCAGCAACCGCGCTCTCTTCTCTGCGGGTTCATCGGCCAGCAGCTGCAGCCCCTCTTTCGCCATGCGAACATGCTCTTCCATGTTGCCGGGTCGCTCCAAGTACATTCTCGACCACAGATTCGGCCGCAGGCGATAGTAGAACTTGCGATCTCCCGTTCGCCGGACCTTCTCTACCAGTCCAAGCCCTGTCAGTTCCTTCATCGCCATACTGATTGCTCCTCTGCTGGCATGCAGTTCATCGGTCAGGCTGTCAATCGAGCGCACGGTCTCCGTCGTCAGAAGAAGGCTACCCAGAACGCGCCCGGTCATGTTGGGCATGGTGTGTTCATCTGCCATGTGCATGCCGAATCGCTCGACAAAGCCAAGTCGGTCATTTGTATTCGCCATCATCGCCTCCTGATGATTATGATAGTTACTACCATTATGTTTGTCAAGTCTGTTATTACAGTTATTACTGAAACGCTTCTTCCGCACAGCTTTTGCATATCATCAAGCGATCGGCTGTCTTGAGCATTCCGCAGCTCCGAAACCTGCCATCCCTAAAGTTGTCATCAATGGGTGCCGTGAAGCGCGAGAACAGCGAACGTCGAAGAACAGGATCCGGCTCTCTCCGCTAGCAGGCTAGGGTTTGACGGGTCGAAGCAGGTCAAATGAATACCCGCTGGTAGTGACCGACTGGCATATTCGTACTCACGGGATGATTTAAAGGTCATCTCGAACTGAGCTTCTCGCCCAAGCGCTTGGCCTTTGTGACCTGCCTCCCTGAAATAGGCCCAGAAGTAGAGCCAGTATCTGGACAATTTGACCTTCACCCTGAAGAAACGGCCAAAAGATAACGTCGCAACTAACATCAATGACTTCGCCGCACGGATTAGGCGAAGTGGCACAATATCAAGAACCAACACGCTGAAACGGATGCTCACAAGTGTAACGAATATCACAGATCTCCAAACCGCGATCGAATGGCAGATGAGATGCCTTCATAGAGTGACCTTCTGTAGCGTGTTTCAGCACTCGCAGACAAGTGGCTATACGGGATGCCTAACCTGGACTGCCATGAAACAGCTAACGAACGCGTTCCAGGTACAGGAACCCAGGCTCCACCACGATTCTGCGGACATCCGTCCAACACAACCCGTATCCATAGGTAGGTGGCATCACGATCGGAATTCAGCAGCGCAGTCTCGTGCAGAATTGCTCAATCCTGATAGTTGGGAGGTGCCAAGGACAGATGCTTAGGCTCTCACTGCCAGAACAACGAGATTTCGCGACTCCTGAACCACCAATGAAGCACAGAACTGATCCAAGGACTTCGGCTATCGATTCCTGAGCGTGCGATTTCAGCTATCAGCGTTCTATTGCAGTTGGATGCAGCGGCCGGTAGAATACGCTCATCTTGGCGCTGAAATTGGCGTCCTAACAAAGGGGGTGATACGTATGACAAGATCACAAGTGTCAGCGGTCGCTCCCGGACGGATTCAAACAAACTAGCGCCACAGTTTTATGCAAATCTGTCCGATCAGCCGAACCAGAGCCTGAGCGGCCGCTGGCCTTCTAATACTCAAGGAGGCTAGATGACTATTCGGTTGCCAAAGGGCTACACACACCGTCCTGCAACTACTGACGACGCAGACCAAGCTACTTTCCTGTACAACGAACGAGCGGAGAGCATTCTTGGGAGGCGTGCCAATACGTCCGAGCAGACGCTTCGGATGTGGGAACACCCGAAATTCGACCTCTCAACTGACAGCCGTCTGGTGTTCGCACCAGATGGAAAACTCATAGGCTATGCTCAGGTCCGGGACGTCAAGGATCCTCCCGTAGATGTCTTCGGTATGCAGTGCATCCATCCCGCCTTCGATGACGCTGAGTGGCTTTGGAATGACCTCCTCGCTTGGATGGAGTCGGAGGCTCGGCGGGTCATCGCGAAGGCGCCAGAGGATGCTCTGATTGCACTTGTCAACGGAGCACGCGAACAGGATCTTCGGACTCAGCAGGAGTTAGAGAAGCATGGATTCAACTGCAATCGTACCTTCCACCGAATGCGGATCGATTTTTCGGAACCAGTGAGTGAAGTCTCTTCACCAGAGGGCATTCGCTTTCGGAATGTCGTCCCAGGCGAAGACGATATTGCACTGGTAACTGCCTATCAAGAAGCGTTTGCCAATCACTATGGCATTCTTAAGCAGCCGTTCGAGGTGGAACTCCAGGAATGGCGTGATCTGATGCAAAAGGATGATTTCGATCCATCTCTCTGGTTCCTAGCAACAGACACAACCAGAGATAATGCCATAGTCGGACTTTGCGTGTGCCATAAGGAGGCGAGAGGAGATTCGACACGCGGTCAAATTGATGATGTCGGCGTTCTACCTGCCTGGAGACGACGCGGTATCGGCCTAGCCATGCTGTCGCTCGCGTTCAGCAAATTGGAGAGTCGTGGAGTCAAGGGTGCGATACTCACCGTTGACACCCAGAACGAGACTGGTGCACTTGCGCTTTACGAGCGTGTCGGAATGCAGTCGGTCCAGGCGAACCATACTTATGTCAAGGAACTTCGTCCTGGTATCAATTTGGTTCCTCAATAGAGCAAGCTGCTACAAGTATTGACACGGGATGCTCCGGAAGGAGCATCCCCGGATTCAAAGGAGGAATATCTTGAATACTTCTGCACGACAACTAGCACTAGTAATCTGTTTTGCAGTCCTATCATTCACTCTGTCTATCTCTGCCATCGCGCAATCAAGTGATTGTTGCGAGTCTATTGGCGATGTATCCATTCGTAGAGCTGTTGTCCATGACTTCACTGTCTTCCAAGAGTCCTACGTGACAGCTCTCGATTTCGCGCCGGACTCCCAATCTTTGGCCTGTGGTCTTCATGACGGGCGGGTTCTGTTGTTTGATTTGCCTAATGCGAGGATAATCCGCGAGCTTCCTGCCCATGATGCTGCAGCCACCAGCGTGAACTTCTCGCCCGATGGACGGTGGGTGGCCTCGTCTGGAGAGGATGGACGTGCAGTTATCACAGACCTGGTAGACGATTCGAACTCCTTCCAAATTCCGCATAGTGGAGTTGTTCACGAAATTGAGTTCTCCCCTAAGGGAACGTACCTCATGACGGTTGGGGAGGAGCAGCGCGTTAGAATTTGGGACACATCAACATGGGAAGAGGAAGAATCGATTTACGGACATTCCGGCCCGATTCTCGCTCTCGCCATTTCTCCCGCCGAGGATTTGGTTGTGACAGGGTCAGGGGAGATCGATCCAAGCATCAGACTTTGGGATGTGGCATCCAGAGAGCAGATTCAAAACGATCTGTACGAGGGAACCGTCAATGACATCGAGTACTCGCCTCGCTCAAGTGACCATCACGTCACGATAGGAAGTAGCCAGCGGATTGCCACAATTTGGGATGTGGATGAAGGTTCGATGTTGCACATTATTGGCCCACTTCTAGGGGGAGTCCCAGATGTAGCTTACTCTAGTCTTGGAAATACGCTCGTTGCTGTGACAGGGGATGGGACGTTGTTTTTCACAACGATGCCCTGGTGGACAGAGAAACGCAGGATTGCGTTCGATTCACCTCTCACTGCTGTTGCCTTCTCTAGTTCTAGGCAGTACATCGCTTGCAGTGATAACGCTGGACACATTTTTCTCCTCTACATTCCAGAGTAGGGACCTGTGATATGGAAGGAGAATTAGCCTTTGGGACCGTGTTGTTCCATACAGGGGCTGTATTCAATATCGCGACGAAAGCGCAGATGAGGAGGGCTCTATGATTAAGTTGCTGCCCTTGCTGAATGCACTGCTTGTTGGAGCCGTGGTTGTCGAAGTGTTTGGAAGTGAAACTCTTCTGATGCAGGCGTCTGAAGCACGGGGAATGCTCCTTCTGGAGCATTCCCGCTCCTGATCCATTTGAGACGCAATCTAGCAGACGGTGATACACGTCTGGGTTCTACATTCAGTCCCCAGGATCCACAGTATTTCATAGGACATACGTCCGTAGTTATCTCTGCGCACCCGTATCAGGTACCCCTTGGTGTACAGCTCTCGAACTCCCATGTAACTAGTTCGACTCCCGACACCTTGAGCCGATGTGAACGATTGGAGAACTTTCGTTCTGACTTGCGCGTGGGCTTAAAAGCCACTCCTGAAACTCACTCTCACGTTCCACCCTTTCAAGCCAGTCTCCAAACGGGGAGAACTAAAGTGAACGATTAGAGAACCCGAGAGCGGATTCCATCACAAGCAGCAGGAAGGACAACCTTCCTGTCCGAGCACTCTCATTCGGGGCATCTGCTTGGCGTGAGGTCGCCTCTTCCCCTTGATACACAAAATGCACGGCAATTGGTTCGAGTACTTCCAGGCATCCCCTGGTGTTCCAACCAGCATAAGAACTCATCAATATCTTGCGCAATGCCGTCTTGGCGGAAGAATAAGGCTGGTAGTCCCGCCCCACGGCAGGCCAACGATGCCTAGGAGCCTGTGGCCCATCGCTCCAGATCGGCCCGCAGACTTTCCTCCGTATGCATCTCGTACGGCTTTCCTGTCTTGAGTACCCAGCGTAGCGAGTCAAAGAATTCCAGTCCGTGGTACCAATATAGAGCCCGCGGATCGAACCCTTTCCGGATGCAGAAGCGCTCCTCAATGCCCAGACCTCGCAGCTCGGGAACGAGGAAGAACGGCAACAGAAACTCAAACAACGGATCGCTGAATCCAGCATGCTGCCAGTCAATGATGCCCACAAGTTCTCGGTCACGAACCAACAGATTGTCAGGCCATAGATCACCGTTGGAGAACTGAGTGTCCGGAAGATCCGGTTGCATGTCCACTAGCTTGCGGTAGGCCGTTTCGATCAAGCTATCCTTGTCTACGAACGTCTTGTAGGCTTCGGCCAGTACGTCAGCCGCTGATTCCCCTACTTCAAGCTTGGTGGCAACCCCTTCCAGCAGGTCCTCGGATCGGATCGCCTGGACGGTACAGGCCGTTTCGATGTAGAGATCGATGGCCCAATCCTCGCCCTCCTTCATCGGTGCCAGCAGGGACTCGCCCTCAACAAATTCGCTGACGAACAGAGGTGTGCCAAGAGCAGATCCATCCTCATCCCATATCAGAACCTTGGGCGCAGGGATGGCCAGATTGGCCACTGCCTGTAGAGCCAGGACCTCATTACGACTACAGCCTTTTCCATACCGGAGCAGTGCCGTTTGCCCAACGTTAGCGAGTTTGAAATCAAGGCGCCACGGCGTTTCTCGAGAGCTCTCTCCCAATGCAGCCGCAGAAACGTTGCTTACGTTTCCACCCAATTTTCCGCCAAGCACTTGTGTCAATCGAGTGATATCAAGATCTATCTCTTGCATGTTCTCTCCATATTGCTTCGTTCGATGTTCCATTCACACAGCAAGACATGCCTATTGAATGGTATGGGGTCTGTTGGTGAATGATTTCTAGAAGAAACGGCGTCGACGGAGCCATGATACGGAATCGGAATGCCGCTAGCAATCCAGCGCAGAAATGACCTTCCCCCCAGCATTAGTCCACTTCTAGAGCTAGTCTAATCTACCTCGGATCTTCACCCCGAAAACCTGTCCAAAGACAATGCCAAGATTGACATGAATTGACCCTACCCCTCGGCAGTTCTCCATTCATGAACCTTAGGTCTGTCGTGGAGATCGCGCTGAAATACAAACAGGGACAGCGTTTTAGCAATTCTGGTGGAGCCGATGTAAACGATCGGAGAACTTACGTTCTAACGTGCTCATGGGCTTGCAATAGCCTTCTTAAGGGCACTTCATCACTTCGGCTCTTCCTAGCCAACTCCTGAGCAGGAGAGCTGATGTGAACGATTGGAGAACTTCTGGTCTGTTTCGTCATTCTTCAAACCCCGAGTTTGCATCGGCCAATTCAGCAAACTCCAAGGAACACAATGGCACATTGAGTTCCCGGGTTCAGAGTCCCGTTCTTTGCTCCCTTCGGGCGTATTACTCATATATGAGTTTGAGACTCACTGCCTGACACTCCGCTATCCCGCGGCAGGGAGATCAATGTGGAACCGAGTGTATTTACCAGGCACCTGCTCTACAGTCAACTCTCCCTGATGGTCCTTCACAATGCCAAAGCTCACCGATAACCCTAGGCCTGTTCCTTCTTCTCTAGGCTTAGTAGTGAAGAATGGATCGAAGATCTGTTGCGCCACTTCGTCGGATACTCCCACGCCGTGATCCTCGATAGTTATTCTGATCCAGCTACCTGCTTCCTTCTCAAACAATCGCGCCGAGATGTTAACAATCTTGTCTTCATCGTAGTCCGGATATCGCGCGGTGAGTGCATCGTGGGCATTGGTGAGAAGGTTGATCACCACTTGCTGGATCTGCTGAGCGCGACATCTCAGCGGGGGGAGATCGCTGGGAATATCAAGCTCGATAGCAATCTGATCCTTGCGAAGCAACGAGCCAACCAATGATAGTGAGCCATCAATAATGTCTGCAATCTCATTGGGACGTAGCGCTTCCGTGTCTTGGCGAGAGAAGGAAAGAAGATTCTTGACAATCCTCGCGATTCGATTGCCTTCATTGCCTATCTCCTCCAGGTAATGGATTGCTTTCGGGTCTGATGTCTTGTCCTTCACGAGCTCTGCGTAATTCATCATTCCCATCAGAGGGTTATTGATCTCATGCGCTACACCGCTAGCAAGAGTACCTATTGATTCGAGCTTCTGACTTTGCCGCAGATGCGCTTCCATGACAACTCTCTCTGCCGTTGCTCGATTGCGATCGGTGATGTCACGAGCGAGAGCAAGATACAGCGGGTCATCTTCTGTGCCAAAGGATCGTATGCGAATCTCTACGGGAAATGTCACCCCATTCTTGCGCCTGAAGATGCTCTCCATGAGAAAAGATTCGTCATGAGGCGTGTTCCTGAACCTCTCGGACAATTCAACGGGAGAATGAGCGGCATCGACGTTCGCGATGGAGAGATTCAACAATTCCTTGCGAGTATAGCCGGAATCTGCACATGCTGCCTCATTCACATCCAGGACTAATCCGTCCTTACTCACCAAGAAGAATGCGTCCGAAGCATTATCTGCGAAGGTTCGATATCGTTCCTCACTACGGGCAAGAGCTTCCACAGCCTGCATGCGTTGCAGGGCGGTCGACGCTTGATTAATGAATGTTTCAATAAACTCTGGAGATCCTAGAGATTTCCCTTTGGGAAGGAAGATAACAGCTGTTCCCAGCAAGCGACCCTTGCGCGCGAAGCCCATAGTGTATATCTTGCCGATGTTGTACAATTTCTCGAGAGCGGTGCAGATTGGTTTAGGCACGGCCTTTTGAAGAATGATGTACAAGCTCTTGTTGACATCGTGTAGTTTCCTGTCGGAGAGATACTGCAACTCATCTCTCTGAGGGTTGAATGTCATACCTCGTGGATTTCTTCCGAGAAGGCCTGCAACCTGTGAGGCAAGCTTCCCAAGTCCCAGGATGACTCGGTTAGTCAGTACGTCTCCCGCTTCATTGATCGAGTTGACGACAACTATCGATTCTCCAGCTAATTCTTTGATCCGATCGCCGATGTACTCGTAAATATCCTCTTCAACTGGGAAGTCGACGAATCTTGTTGCTGTCTCAGATAGAAGTTCGATGCTTTCATAATGCTCTTTGTCTCGTTCCTCCGCCTGTTTCCTCCTAGTTACATCCAGGAACATGGCAACCATCTTCCCGGGCTCGGTCTGGAAAGCATGCACCTCAAACGCTCCTGAGATCTGATCGTCCTCATAAGTAATCTGTTCAGTAGTCCAGGACTCCCCTTTTGCGGCGGCACGCAAGTAACGATCAGGGATCTCGGTTTCGGCAAGGGGTGGGAATGCTTCCTCAATGGTCTTTCCAGTGAACCGACTGTGGTCCACACCGAGGATCTGATCCGCGGCCTGATTTCCTCTCGCAAAGATCAGTCTCCCGCCAGCTTCTATCTGATACATATGCATGCCCATTGGAGAGGACTCAACAATGTGTCGAAACCTGGACTCGCTTTCTCGAAGAGCCTGGTCTGCTTTCTCACGGTTGGTGATATCGCGAGCGAGGCCAAGGATCAATGCTCTACCGCCAGTTTCTACAGGCTGAGTGAGGACCTCGACTGGTACCTTGGTTCCATCCTTGCGAGTCAGCAAGAATTCCTCAGGCTCTGTGGACTGCCCTGCTACATTTCTAGCTAGGAGAGAAGCGGCTCTAGGGATGTCAAGCGGGGAAAGAAGATTCAGGCTCAAGAAGCTCTCTCCAATCAACTCATCTTTCGCGTATCCTGTGATCGCTTCGGTTGCAGCGTTCCCGTCTACGAACGTCCCTTCAAGATCGCTCAAGTAGTACGCATCAGGGGCGTGCTCGCAAAGCGTTGGCAGCCTCGTTCCGGAATCTTCAAGCTTCGCGTTGAGTGCCTCAAGTTCCCTAATGCGCTTGTGCAAAGAGCCATTCTCATCTATCTTGTCAAGCTTCTCCTGTTTGCGCATTTGCACATCAGCCACCTTGTTCGAACAGGATACCTTCTTTGCATGAATCGGTGAAGCTCCAAAGTCGTCCTCGATATATTATTGCTCATATGTGAGTTCAGAAATCTATGGGAACAGCGCCATCGAAGCCGATCCCCAACTGATTCCGAGAGGGGCTAGCTTGGGGCTCCCTAGCCCCTAATTATTTTCCTTCTGCTCTGCAATTGAGGCTACTCGCTTTTGAGAAGATTGGAGATCGAGACACTCAAATTCGGATCCATCGGAGTTCCAAAGTCGTCCAGGACGGAGTGTTACTCATATATGAGTTCGGAATCCTCTGGAGCCTGGGGGACTGAATGTAGAGCGCGGACGTTGGCCTCTTCGTGGTGATCCGTGGCACCTTCTTCCCGCTATGATCGCCGAGCTCGAAAGAGACGGACTAGTAAGTGGATCGCACACCGAGTGCCTTGCACAGTGCCCGTATAGCATTTCTGCCCATCGCAGCACAGCCATTCAACCCTCCGCCCCCTGCTGACTGCCCCACGATCTGTAGGTTCTTGACCCTGGGAAGCGACCGGGGGTTCGACAGCATCATTGAGAGCATGTCGACTTTCCCGGATTCGTGTGCGTAGTTCCTTGCGTTCCCCGTGTATCTCTCTGTGGTCAGGGGCGTTGCGACATCAACCACTTCGACTTGGCTGCGTATTCCGGGGAATCGAGGCTCAAGGATGCCGATCACGGCGTCGGCTAGACGCTCCTTCGCTTCGAGGTACCGGCTGCGATCCGCAGCCAACTGCTCCCAGTAGGCGTAGCTCGTGTTCAGCGCAACTTTGATCATGCTCTTCTCAACCGGTGCAAGCGTTGGGTCGAAGCCGTAGAGTTCGACGGGCACACGATCGAGGACTTGATCGGCCAAGTGCACGGGCTTCTCCTGCAGCAGGACAAGGGCCTGTGGCTCGTCGCTGAGCTCCCGCGCCACACCGAGAGATACTTGGAGACCCATCATCATCTCATCTTCTTGGACGGCGAATTGGGTCCGTGTTCGATTATCGAGAGCGGCATCACCGACGAGTTCGAACAGAGTGATCGGCGCAAAGGCGTTTGAGATGACGCCGTCCGCCGGAACCTCGGTCCTATCTTCCAGACGCACGCCGACCGCGCGACTCCCTTGCGTGAGGATCCTGGTGACGCGGGCTCCGTAGGAGATCTGGCCGCCAAGCTCACGGAATCGACGCTCGATCGCCTGCGCGAACGGAAGTGACCCGCCAATCGGGAAGCCGTAGTTCTGGCGCGAGCACTGCGCAAGCATGTTGACGTGCAACATTGCCGGAAGCTCAGGCCAATCGTACTGGATGAAAGGGAATGCCTTACGGAGGAACGGATTCCGAAACCGGGCCCCCACAGTGGCCATCGTCGGGATACCCCATCGAAGGAAGAGCGGGACTGCGGGGAGATATCGAAGAAGCCCAGCTCGCGCCCGAACGGACGTCTCGAGCAGATCGTAGTTCCGGAACGCTCTTACGGCACGCGTGTACTTGCGGATCTCCGCATGGTCTTCAGGGAACGCATCCAGCATGTGATTTTCGAGACGATCGATGTCGATGTGAACGCTGAATACGTGGCCGTCGGGTGACTCTACTTGCGTGAGTCGATCCGGGAAGACGCACTCCCGTGGCATCGCACCGAGCTCCTCCCACATCCGGTAGACGGGACCATCAGGGTTGCATCCGGCGAGATGGTGAACACTCCCGTCGAACGTGTAGCCGCTCCGCTTCCATGAGGTGCAGAGGCCCCCGGGCAGATTGTGGGCTTCGAAGATGTGAGCCTTCAACCCGCTCAGCTGCGCATAGCAGCCTGCAGACAGTCCGCCGATGCCCGCTCCGATGATCGCGACCGTTTTCTCTCCCATGGTTCCTCCTGAAGACAGGTTAGTGGAACGTTGGCACATCGCAAAACGGGCGCTTCTAGCAACAGAGGATTGGATCTCAGGCGTATTGGAGCCTTGGGGACTCGAACTTGAGCAGCTATCTCACCTCGAACAGTTCGGAGATTGAGGCACTCAAGCCTGCATCGATGGAGCTCCAGAGTCGACCAGGGTGGAGCTCACAATGGGATTAACAAGCAGGTGAGCTACCCCTGGCTTTATGTCCACAACCTACTGAGGTTATGGACTGCTAAGCTCCAGTCGAGGAGGCCCGGGCTTAGGGCTGACCGCGCGCCTAGGCGGTTCTCCATTCATTAACCTCAGGTCTGTTGTAAAGATCGAGATGAAATGCTGACAGGGTAATCGTTGTAGCGATTCTGGTGGACCTAGCAGGAGTCGAACTCGGCGAGCGTTCATGGAGTCAGCAGATGGTAGTGGATGTGAGAGCGTTCGTACGGAGAGTCAGACAGGTCTCTATGTGGCTGTGCATGAGGATCCACGTCACAAATCGCTGCTTATCTGCAATTGATAGAGCAATTTCCAGATCTCATCATCGGAGGGCCACTGAAGAGTTCCGAAGCTGGACAGTTCTCTAATCGGTCCCAAGTGTGCAATCCTCGAACCAAGTTCGAAACTTGTCTACCCAGGGAACCTAATGTTGAGTGATGTCTGTGCGCCTAAAACGCCGTATGGTAAGACCAGAACAAGCTTTCCTCAGGACATCTATCCGGAATAGGGGACGCCCATCACCACATAGCAACGCACGAACGCGTTCTACATTCAGTCCCCCAGGCTCCACAGCATTTCATAGGACATACGTCCATCGTGATCTATGCGCACCCGTATCAGGTAACCCTTAGAGCTATGCAGCTTTGGAACTCTCCAGTGGCCTGAAGAAGATGAGATTTTCGGGTTGCTTCTTCATCCAGGAAGTGATGGCTGGTGATTGTTCCGCAAGATCAGAAGCTATGGGTGACTTGCTCACCCGGATCCTTCGTTCCGGAGTAATACAAACTTGGCTCGGGTTTGCTGATCGCATCAACAAAGGACGACTTGTTGCGTGCGCAAGCATCTCCAATTCGGCATGATTAGGTTCGCACTCTAGCACCGATTCAACTAGGACAAGTGTTCGGCGGAAAACTTGCTCTATTCCCAAGATTTCAGGATACCCAAAGTCGCTGCTGGAATGTGGCTCGCCGGCGCGCCTGAACAATGGCCGCTTGCCCAGACGCGCTCTGCGATTCTGGTGTGCAATAAACAGTGAACCAAGCGGTCATTTTCGCCCCTTCCCACTTTCGAGTTTCGGTGATATGCTACGCCATTCTTCTGTCTATGAAGACCGAGGAGGTGATGATGGCCGGGAAAGCAGCAAAAGCAAAAAATGCAGCCTCAAAAGGAAAGAGCGGGAAGAACGTGGCTGCAAAGGGAAAGAGCGGAAAGAATAAAAGGTAGATACTAGAACTGAAATATCAATCGTCTTATGAATGGTAGCACCTGCACAGGAGGATTCATGCCTAGCGCTTCTTGTCCGGTTTGTGGAAAAGGATTCAAAATCAGAGCCGATGAAGCAGTGCTGTATGAGCCTATTACGTGCCCGGAATGCGCCGCTCTGCTTGAGGTCATTGAGGAGGATCCAATCATCCTCGCGGAGGCAGAGTTCTAGTCGTGAGCTAGTGTCTTGGTGATTCGCCAGGAGGGAGTATGACACACAAGCTACGCAGATCAGGAAAGACTCCCGTTTGTCCATCGTGCCAAGAACCCGTGTCAAGGAAATTGGTTGACAAGGAATTGCGGACGTGCCCGAGCTGTGGTGAGTGGCTAATATGCCGAGGCAGGCTAAATCAGAAGCTCGAACGATTTCAAGAGGATCTTGCCTAGCTACTTATCACTGGGCACGAATTGAAAGTAGTAAGGATTCGAGCGGCGTCAGAGCAGGAGGCCACCTCAACGCAGGAAGCTGCCTCCGCCCTCTTCTGGGAAGCGTGCTCGTATCGCCGCTCAACGGAGAGCCAGGATAACCTCCGCCCTCAGGGGCCTGCTCTCCGTTTTTTTGTTGCCATGCACCCTAGTCACAATCAAGAGTGGGTCAGATGGCCCTGCCTGGGAATGTCTTTCAGACCGCCCCTTTTCAACGGATTTGGGCTCCTTCTCCGGAGCGCCCATGCTTGTACATATTGAGTGCGGAATGGCCATTTTTTTGCCGTAGTCAGAAGCCTATCCTGGTGCTATTATCGGCTCGCTTCGAGAGGCATCATTCCCCGTTCAACAGCGAGCGGAAGCGACATGCCAAGTGACATCTCAAGTACGGAGGAACAACCGTGGAACTGATATGCCCTGTGTGTAAGAAATTTATAGAAATCTCCGAACGAGAGGCGTGCGTTGGAGGTCGGTGTCGTTGTCGGAAGTGCTGGGGAATATTCTCAATCAAGAGCCTTCGTCCTCTTCAGCTAGTGATAGGAGAGTCGGCACAGGATCGTGAAGAGCTTATCTCAGCTTCGCAAGGAGGGAAAACCCATGCTTAGGATTGATTGCCCTGAATGCGGAGAAGAATGGGCAGTCTCGCCGAAAAATCTTGTCCGTGGCAGCCAGCTTCAATGCCAGGAATGCGAATCAATGCTTGTTGTTGTAAGCGAAAAACCGCTCAAGGTGGAGGTCGATAGCGAAAGCGAGCTTGGAGATGATGATGAATTTGAGGAATTCGAAGATGATGACGAAGACTAGCGTAAGTGCGCAGACAGAAACAAGGGTCTCTTTTCTGTGCCCCTCGTGCCTTCAGTCCACGATGATGCAAAGTGAAAGCTGCAGGATCGGCGCAGAGGTTCTATGCCGTGAGTGTTGTGCATTGTTGAGGATTCATAGCAAGAATCCTCTTTCACTGGAGGAAATCGAAGAAGAAGACCTATTCAGTTCGTAACCAAGGGATCAAGGTATCCCTGCATTACCGGGCCGAATGCACCGATAGAATAGTCGGTAGATGTTCGGCCCATTCATAATCATGCCTTCCCTTCGGCAATGAGCGCGACGGCAAAGAGGCTCGTATACATGCTTGATAGGAGCCATCAAACGAATATGGAGTGAATGTCGGTCTGAAGAGACAGGAGAAGGGAAGCATCCGCATAGCCTCGCGGGGTTTTCAGGCGCCGTCTAGACATCTTAGGCTGATCACAAAGGGGGCAGAATGGCAATCAAGACAATCTCGTACGATCTTTACAAGCCCAAGTCAGGGCATGATTACGAGGCTCTCTTCAAGGCGATCAGATCATTTCCTGGACACTGCCACGCAATGGATAGCGTGTGGCTGGTCGCGACAAACAAGTCATGCCAGGAAGTCTATGAAGAATTGGCGCCTCACATCAACAAAGGAGATTTCGTTTTGGTCAATGCTCTATCGCCGTATAGGAAAGGGTTGCTCAAGAAGAGCGTTTGGGAGTGGCTCAAGAAGCATGAGTGAATGGCCAATCCTTGTTCCACGCTTTTTGCAAAGCTCGCTCGCAGATGTACCGCATATAAGCATGAAGTCACAGCAGCTACTGAATCCCTTCTGTCGAACATCTGGCCTGGTAGAATAGGTGCTCTGGCATGGGTCTATTCATGCCGAATCGGAAACGCGGTTGCATGTAGCAATGCTTGATTGATGACTCGCAGCACTGGCAACCTGAGTAATCGTAGATGGGCCAATCATATAGGACTTGGCGCATACGGATCATTGATCCAGAGCCAGTTTGGTCGCGATGTATAACATTGTTGAAGGAGTCACATACTGTGTGAGGAAGAGCGCTACAGAATGTGCGTTGCTGGGGCTCCCGCAAAAGTCTGCCAAGCTGCGCCCACTAAGTGAGCTCTTCAATCAGTCCCTCGGGCTCCAAAGCAAGTACCGCTGGCTCGAATGAATATGAGTCGGGTTCTTGTGCCCTGGAACAGTCAATAGTCCTTCATTTGATTCAGGCTGTTGGCTATGATCTAGGCATGGAAGAGAAGAAACGCGCGCCTCGCATTGAGAGGATTGGTGGCTATCTACATCGTGTTGTCCCCATCCTAGATAGCGCGGGAAAGGTTCTTGACTACACGCTGAAGCCCCTGATGGTTGAATTCCGACCTCGGGACCTGATGCAGGTGATCGTAGGAGCAGCGATTCTCGCCGTGCCAGTTGCTTTCACTGAGGAGACATGGCGTTTGGGTGAGACACTTCCATTGAGGAATGTGCTCATCCTCAGTGCAGTGTCCCTCTTGTTCATTGCGTTGTTTGTCTACTTCAATTTCTATCGTTTCGCATTCAAGGGGCATGAGCTTGAGTACGGGAAGCGTGTGGCCTCGATTTACGTGTTTTCCTTGATTGTGGTTGGCGCCCTGCTCACAGTGATACAGAAAGCTCCATGGACGACCGATACTCTGTTAGCTGTGAAGCGGATGCTGATTGTTGCATTCCCAGCATCGATGAGCGCAGCAGTCAGCGATGCTTTCAAGTAGACGTCATCTTGGTAACAGTTCGCTAGTCTGGAGACAAGTATGGAGAGAGCTTTCGAGTGGCTGGGACAGATAACTGGTTTGGGTTCTTCGACCATCGTCAAGTTACTTGTGACGGTGGCACTCGTGATTGTCCTTGGGTTGCTGCGCCGAATATGGATTTCCATCACAAATCGGCGGACCGATGATCCTCAAGTTCGGTATCGGTGGAGGAAGACAGCAACTTACACTCTGACGATTGCTGGGATCATCGTTGTCGGACGTGTGTGGCTTGAAGGCATTCAATCGTTGGTCACCTACTTGGGATTAGTGTCGGCCGGTATCGCTATCGCTCTTCGCGACCCCATCGTCAACTGGTTTGGGTGGATGTTCATCGGATGGAGGAGGCCATTTACAATCGGTGACCGAATCCAAATAGGACCGCTATCCGGTGATGTTATTGATATCGGAGTATCGACTTTCTCGTTGCTTGAAGTTGGTGCTCCCTCACTCGGAGAGCAAACGACTGGCAGGATTGTTCATGTGCCTAACGGAAAAGTCTTTGTTGAGCCACTCACCAACATTACGCAAGGATTTAACTACGTCTGGAACGAGATTCCGATCACAGTCACATTCGAGTCTGATTGGCGCAAGGCAAAGACAATCCTCGAAGGCATCTTGGCCAAGAGCATTGAGTCAGTCTCCGATGAAGCTGCTCGGTACATACGCGAGGCTTCGCGCAAGTTTCTCATTCGCTCAGCAAACGTTCATCCCGTTGTATACACGCGCATCGTTCCAGATGGCGTTGAGTTGGCTCTTCGGTACGTCTGTGAAGCGCGGTCGCGGAGAAAGAGCACTGAGGCAGTCTCCGAAGCAGTGCTTGAAGCCTTCGGCGCAGAGCCAACGATAGACTTCGCTTACAAGACCAGCAGGATTTTCCGCCAGTCGGAGGAGGGAAAAGAGGCACTCAATACATCATCCCTCGCCTCGAAGAAGTAGACAAAGGGGTTCATGTGTCCGGCGGATCTTCGCTTGGGAGCCACAACATCAGCGCCACTAGTTTCATTTCACATTCTGTCCTCCCTCCTGGGCTCCACAGGAATCTAGCAATCACAGATGACATCGATATATCGACATCAAGTTGGACAGTGGATCACTCTTCCCTTAGGCTGCAAGCATGAATCGCTGGAGAGACTCGCCTCTATCTGAGCGCCCCAGGCAGATCAAGGTTCATGACAAGATGCAGAAGGACTATAGCTATCGGCTCACGGAGCCCATCGGAGAACACTTCAGCCCTAGGTTTCGTCCTGAGCTGACTCCACGAGACATGCTCGACCTGGGTGTCTTCGGAGGCAAGTATATGACCGACTGCCGGAACGAGTTCCCCGTTGATTGGTTCACGCACGCGAAACTGTCGTCAGGAAGCCACAATTCGTCTCTCAACTACTTTGGTGTCAACGCGTCCAAGTCGCTTGCGTACTGGCGTGAGAAGGGATGGATTCATACGGACGATCCGCGGGGTTGGTTCCAGTGGTACTGTCGCTACTACATGGGCAGGCGCAGTGATGACGACGAACGTCAGATCAACCGATGGTTGGCAATGACGCGCCACATTGCACAGATACAGAAGAATTGCCTACCTGGCGATCTCTCCTGCCGCCCTCGACAGCGGCAAGCCCTGCTGCACTGGGCCTACGATAGCCGCGATTTCTAGGCGATCTTGAATTGCCCTGTGCCTACAGCTTTCTACTTCAGCGTTCGCCCCTTGCCTGAATCCAGCACTTCGACAAGCTCTTGCGGAAACGGCTCGAAGTAGAACTGATCTGCAAGATAGTCAACGTCGAAGCGAACGATCCACGACCGCATGATGCTGGACGGCACCGATAGCGGAACGCGGCGGTTTCGGTATTGCTCAAGTGAGTCAAGGAAGAATGCCTTCTCCTTCGGCTCTAGTTGATCTGAGACGTAGCCAAACCCATGCATAAGAACGTTGATGGCTGAGGTCCTTCGAGGTGCCTTCAGGAGCGCTAGATGAAACAGCTTGGCATAGTCTGCGAAAACCGTACTCATTGGTCTCCTTGTCGGATTCGCCACAATTCGCCCTAACTCGCGCATCTTGGTTTGGTTGTAGGCCATAAGCACCAATTTGTACCGAGACTGAAAGGCGACAAGATCGCGAGCTCGCCCAGCTGATTGGGCTTGTCGGAATCGCGCTATCGCAAACAGCCGTGTGAGGAAGTGCTGGCGAATATCGAAGCTCTTTATCCTTCCCTCATCCTCAATGACTGCCAATGGGTGTGCATCAGCCATCGCAGCCGCGAACATCCCGCTCGCTCTAATCGATGCCGCCCCGCGCTTCTCATTGACATATACCTTCACTTCGCGTGGTCCACACGAGGGAGACGCGTATTTCAAGATGAAGCCATCTGGAGGCTCGATTTCGCTGAGGAATCGTCGGCCAAACGCTTTCATCTTGCCGGTCACATCAAGCCCCGTCTCTGGCTGTATCAGTCTTTGCGATATCTCGTCGCCCACAAGCCGGATAGGGGCACGTGGAATACCGAGGCCAACGGCGACTTCAGGGCAAACGGTGATCATCTCGACAAACGGCTTCAGCTGCTCAACCATTGGCTCGCTTATTATGCCGCCGTTGTAGCGACAGTGATCAAAGCCAAGGCAGCGGCTAAAAACGACTCTTGGTTTCGCGTCATCCATGCCTAGTGCTCCTCCCCTCTCTCGAATTCAGTCGTTTGTACTCTCGACCTGAAGCCAAATCGCATATCCAGATCGGCATTGCGATTACTCCAGCCCGAAGACCTCCCGCCAATGCTCTGCAATCCACTCACACGTCCACGCCTCTTGCGCTCGGATCATCGCGAAAATGTGTCTTGATGGATCCGGATCTGGATAGCCAGTTGAATCTGCCATGAGCAACGGATTTGTTGCTGCAAGGACAACTTGCTCGTCGGACCACTCAATGACGCCCTCTATCCGGTCTGAAGAGATGACGATTCCAGAGAGGGCATATTTGACACGTTGAATAACGTAAATCTGAGCCTCGATGAACCCGAGAATATTCACGTTAACGGTCATACCTGGAAATCCATCCTCATCCTGATCCAATACACGAGAATCATCGGGCTCAATTGGCAGCTTGTCGGTGACATCATCATCAAGAGTAGCTCCCCGCACCTCGGTGTATCGCTGCTGAATGAAAGTGATCTCTCCATCCTGATCACTGAGCGTAGCTTCCCGGGGGGCAGGCCGAAGTGCCGCCATGAACGCTGCTGGTATCTCTGTGGTAGCAAGAAGGGAGGTGTCTTCAATGACTGTGAAGCAATAGCTATCCGTCATCGTGAGCAGGTCGTCATCCTGTTCTATGCTTACACGCTGAACCACATAACTCGTTTGAGAGGATTCGCCGACAAGCGGCAGGACAGCTATCCTTGGATACACCTGCACCATGACCCAAGTCCCGTTGAGGTCAGGGATTGCTCCCAATGCGCTGCTCCCAACCAGGACGGCCAATAGAAGGCCAAGTAAGACTCGCGATCTTAGGTTCACCATCTCCATATCCTTTCTATCTAGGGCATATTGATGGTCTGATCTGTCATCCGGAAGCTCTCGAAATCATATCCCTGAGACTCTAGTCTGCTGACAATGTCCGCAAACACATCGTCAGGCAGAGTCGGCGTACGACTGAGAATCCAGCCATACTTCCTCGAAGGATGCCCGACAACCGCATAGGAGTAATCGGGAGCCAGATCGATGACCCAGTAGGGTGCGCCAAACCACCAGATTCCAAGAAATCGGACAAAGCTGACCTTGAGCTTGCTCGACTCGGTAGGATCTGGAATCCAAGCCTGGCCGTTGGCAACATCCACGTTCCCTTCCGCGTCGTAGCAGGTGTTTGTCACCTGAATTCTGCCATTCTCCAGCAGTTGGTACTCAGCGGTCGTTCCCTGAATACACTGGCGCTCGAAGCTGGTCGGAATGCTTGCGATCGCGTACCAAAGCCCCATGTATTGTTCCGCATCTACGGATTCGACGACTTGTATCGGTTCATTTGCCGCCATGGCCCCAACACTCAAGCACAACAGGATGATCATCGCAGCTCCTATTCGCACGGTTCCCCCTTCAGTTTTCCCAGTCTCGTTGATTCGCAAATGGTCGATTCATCGTCAGTCACGTAACTTCTTTGGTGGCCAGAGGACGAGAATGGACGTCCGACGCTTGTACGCCTCGTAGCTATCCTGCCCGCCCCATTTCTCATCGGATCGCCTCTCAAGCATCGGAATTCCACTGACCCGTGTAAGTAGCAGCACGACAAAGATCGGAGAGATCAGGGTGATCCATTGCCACCCTAGCAGAACAGGTGACGCAATGACGGCCATGCCAATCCAGAGGACGATTTCCCCAAAGTAGTTGGGATGACGCGACCAGCGCCAGAGACCCGTGTGAATAAACGTACCCTTGTTGGCCGAATCCGAGCGAAATCTACTCTTCTGCATGTCGGCCAATGCTTCAATGGCTATTCCGAGCATCCACAGTCCCAACCCAATGTAGGAGACCGTGCCCAGGGGGCTTTGCACAGACGTCGTCATCGCCACCAGCGCTGCGGCAAGCGTCAATGAGATCCACAATCCCTGCAACGTCCATGTCATCAGAAAGCGCGGGATTGATGGCTTGATGTCGTCAAAACGCGCGTCTTTGCCCGTTCGGTGCACGCGGCGAAGAAGAAACGTACCAAGTCGCGTAGCCCAAATGACAACAAGCACGAAGAGCAGAACAGAACGAGCATCGAGTGCCGGTCCCAGCGCGAGGGCCAAGCCTGCCACGATGACGTAGGACGCACTCCCCGTGATGTCAAAGAACTTCTCTGTTTGCCAGATATAGGCAGGGATGAACGCCAACCACTGCAACAAAAAGGCAATAGCGACGAGCAAAACAAAGGCCGGGACACCCATCCATGTCGTTCCGCCTTGACTGCCAGCCCAGGCCACCAGAAGTGCGGCAATGATGGCAAGCGGAATGGCCAAGAGTGCGCTGCGGTCGGATCGCTCCATGTCGTCTCACTCCTTACCATTTCTCTACAGGTTTCGTCCCATGACGTCGAGCGCCATGCTGACAACAAGCGTCTCCCATTCTTCTCACAGCGCCTGCTCCCTATAATCCAATAGCGTTGCTATGATCAAGGATATAGCACAAAGGGGTTCAATATGAAGACGGTGGCGATTCTCGCTTGTCTAGGAGCTCTGGCAATGACGGCTATCCTCGTCTATGCCTTTGTAGAAGGTGACTTCGTACGCGATGGGCGGCAGTTGCTCGCCATGCCGTGGGGAATCGTGTCCTTGGTGGATCTCTACGTTGGATTCGTTCTGTTTGCCGCTTGGATTCTCTATCGGGACGGAATCACGCTTGCTTCTGTGCTATGGATTTTGGCGGTCATGACCCTAGGCAGCCTCGCCATTTGCGTGTATGTGCTCGTCGTCATTCGTACAAGCAAGGGCAACTGGCACATCTTCTTCATGGGGCGACACGCGAGGCCATTGGCTTGAAGTCACGTCATCCAAGAGTCTCGGAGATTCTTGAGGAGTTTCGTCTCGTCGTAGTTGGCCAGCGATCCTTGGGCGACGCACTTGTCCCTCCGCTTGTCTTCGTACTGATCAACTTGGTCTTCGGCATATGGCCGGCCATCGCTTGTGCAGTTGGTTTGTCCCTTGTGATAACTGTCCTTCGACTTCTTCGACGTCGCCCCCTTCGCTACGCGCTAGGAGGGCTCACTGGAGTTGCTGTAGCCTCTTTGTTGGCGGTTGGCCTGTCGCGTGGTGAAGGCTATTTTCTCCCGGGCATGGCAAGTGGGGCAGTGACATCAACGCTCTGTTTGATCAGTGTGATTGTTCGGCGCCCGCTGGTGGCATGGTCTAGCCACATCGCCCGCCGATGGCCGCGCGACTGGTATTGGCATCCACGCGTTCGCCCCGCATATAGCGAGGTAACCTTGGCGTGGTTTGCCTTTTTCTCCATGCGGCTCGTGACTCAGTATCTCCTGTTCAAGCGGGGAGCGACACTCGCGTTGAGCACAGTCAATCTATTTCTAGGTTGGCCATCGATCACGCTTCTCTTGGTAGGAAGCTACATCTATGGCTTGTGGCGCCTCCGCCACTTGAAGGGCCCCAGTGTGAAGGAGTTTCGCGACAAGAAGTCCCCTCCCTGGACGGGACAGAAACGTGGGTTCTAGTCGCGTGATCTAGAGAGAAATGCGATAGCGCACTTTCCATAGCACACAAAGCGCTGACTACTTCAAACAGACATTGGCTTTGCCTTTGAGTTCTGGTGATAGAGACGTCCACCGCCAAGGTACGATGTACGCCTGCGTTCTACATTCAGTTCCCCAGGGAACAGCCCTTCTCTTCAGCGAATCGTTACCCACAAGAAGCAGTAGCTTCACGGTCTGCATCTTGCCGCTATACTGATTTAACCCTCAGGAATCAGATCAAGTCAGGGAAGGGCAGGCAAGCCATGGCAATCGAATTCAGCATGAAAAGCATAGGCTACTATCTTCTAGTCACATGCCAAGGACTCTTCGACGCTGAAGAACTCACGGACGTTCATCGCAAAGCGTTGGACTGCGCCGTAGAAGAGAACCTCCGCGCTATCCTTGTTGACACAACCGACCTTCGCGGACACACCCCATCCACAATGGAGAGATTTAACTTCGGCGCAACGATCGCCAAGCTGCAGCAGCGAGAGAACTCACACATTTTCATTGCATTCGTAGGCAAGGAGCCAGTTATTGACCCTTCCCGTTTTGGTGAGACCGTGGCACTCAATCGCGGAGGTTCCGCAAAGGTGTTCGAGTACTCCTCAGAAGCTCTTCGCTGGATCGAGGACTATCTCACCCCCCGATAGTTGCTATCAGCCGTTGAACCTCCACTTCCGAAGGCCACCGCAGGGTTCTAAACCCATTCAGTCCCCAGACTCTCTCGCTCATGTCGTCTTCCGTCTCCGGACACGGGCAGTGGGATCTCAACTCGAAACAATCACGCCCTCTTGCTGCAACGACGGAACACAACGTAGACTTGTGGTGTACGTGAGCGCGGCAATATGTGTCGGCTGCGGTGGCACGTTCTAGGCAACAAGGGGGTCCATGATGCGCAGGGGAATACTCGCTTCAGTCGTTTTGTTGGTCGCTTTCTCCATCGGAGCAATGGCAGTTGAGTGGGAGGAAGTGAGCTGGGGGTCAGATGTTGTCCTGAATGCGGATACCGGTCTTCCTGCCGTTGTCTTCTACGCGACCGTAGAGTACTCGGAATACCCAAGCAACTACCATCACGAGGGTGGATGGGAGATATACGAGGTCATCAATGGTGCCCACGTCCCTATTCGCGGAACTCCAACCAGCTCGTTTCTGCGAGGCGATACTCTCACCATCTACTCGGCCACTTCTCAGATACTTGTCGAGGCCGGGAAGACGTACGGAGCGAGGCTGTCACTTGAGGACACCGTCAACGACTTGTCCTACCAACGCACATTCACCTACAGCCCAACAGATATTCTGCCAATTGGGATCTCGCTGCGGGGTTGGGACGGGTCTGACGATTATGATCTCAGCGAGCTTCCAGACGAAGAGCTAGAGGAGCTATCCGCCCTACATAATCTGTTGAGAAAACACTTGCAGTATCCTGTTGAGAAGACGGCTGTAGCGTTTCTTCGCGAGGACGCAGCAGCACGGCCTGACACTGCGGTCCTGCTGGATGGTGAGCCAGGCGTCGGTGAGGAGGTCGACCGATGCACATACTCCGCATGCGGCGAGGGATGCTGCAGCACATGTGTGGAGCACGAAGAGACTGCAGAAGACGCTGAGGCGGCACAATCAGAGAGCACTGACGAACCGACTCCGGATGTGCGCATCGAGTGCATTGTGTACAAAGGAACCGACTTCGAAACTGAAAGCGACGAGTATGTCCAGATTAAGAACTACGGCACAGCAACTCAGGATCTTCTGGGATGGACGCTCACCAAACTAGGGGATGCGAAAATCGCATTCACTTTTCCTGAAAGCTTCTTGCTGGAACCTGAGATGTCCATTCGCGTTTACACAAATGAGATCCACGACGAATGGGGAGGATTCTCGTTCGAGAGTGAGAAGGGCATCTGGACAAACGTACTGGAGTATCCAATATCGCTGGTTCTGATTCCATTGCCGCCAGGGAACATCTCCTCGACCGGAACTGGCATCAGCTTCCGCGTCGTCCTTACCCTGTACACGTATACGCTCGCGTCGCGCAACGACATCGCCTTCGTTCAGGGCCAGCTCGCGCAGTTTGGTCAGGAGTTCATGGGAAGCTTCTATGTCGGATCTGGAAGCTCGGTAATAGGAGGCGGGAAGACGATCTTCGTGCATGATATCGCCATGCAGGTCCTGGAAGCAGCCGCAAAGGAGCTACAGAACCGCTAGCCAGAGGTCTTGCCGGCCACGTCGCTGCTCGATAGACTCGGAGGGCAGGATTCAAAGGGGGGAGTGCACTATGCGCGTCGGACTGCTGATCGTTGTTGTAGGAGCGGTAATTCTGGCTCTGACAGGTTGCGTTAGCCCAGTCGCCGTCGCTGTACCCAACCCATCAATTC
>Ga0233437_1001885_pt1 | contig 35123 bp, 37 predicted proteins | sample SI_122_August201_FD_182714 | JGI IMG/M metagenome (GOLD analysis project Ga0233437, IMG submission 182714) | Seawater microbial communities from Saanich Inlet, British Columbia, Canada - SI_122_August2016_200_MG | ecosystem: Environmental > Aquatic > Marine > Inlet | place: Canada: British... | reverse complement strand
TACGATTTACCATTTATCAAATTTGTTGTTTTATAAATAATCATTTTACTCTCCTATTCTCCTATATAAATAGACAGGAGTTAGAAAAGTGGTTAAAATGTCATTAATCCAGTAATCTGGTTGATCGGAGCAAAACTCCCGGTTAGTTTGAAAGTTTTTCCATTATATTTAAAAACTATCCCTTCACTTGGAACAATAGCATCCAATCCACCTATTGCCTTCAATTTATCTAACTGTAATTTTAATGTGTTGAGTTTTTTCAAATCTTTACCACTCCTAACATCTTTGATGGCCGCATCTAATTGTTTTTTCACTCTTGCAACTGTTGCATCTGGACTTGCCGCTAACCAACCACTTACATTTTTCATTATTTCTGCTCCAAGTTCAAAAAATAATTCCTCAAATGGTTTCATATTAGCTTTAACTATTTTTGTCTGATCCATTTTATCCGTAGATAAAACCCAATCTAAAAATTTTGGAAATTTAGCTAAATCTTTTCTAATTTGTGGTATTTTATATGACTTATCAAAAAATGCCCATCTCTGAACTAACAACTTATATGATTTATTTGATATTTTTACTCCAAATTGTTTTTCTGCGTTATGAATAAACTCTTCCCAAAATCTTTGATGATAAAGTGCTAATGTATCTGTATCTTTTAATCCATAAGTTTTCTGTAATTTATTTAATTTACCTACAAATTTAGTTTTATTCTTATCAAAGTCTTGATGTTTAGGAACTGTAAGGAAATTTGGTTTTCCTATTTTATAATGTTTCTGTATATTTTGATTAACTTGTTTAATCATACCAGCTAACATTCTCGCACTACCTTTTACCTCACCTACGGCATTTCCACTATCATCATATTCGAGAGCTCCGTGAAATACTATCTCGGCTTTATCATAATTTATCACATTAGACGATTTGGGCCACATAACTTCTAAATTCATCCAAGCCTTCCCATTTTTGAATATTTTGTTTCGTTGTTTATCAGACAATTTACCAATGGCCTTTTCTAAATCCTGTACGGCAAAACTAAACGCATCCTCAATATCCCCCCTACCTTTAAATTTTGATATTATTCCATTTGCGTCCAAAGCAGTTTCACCACCATTTCTCAAATGTCCTTTATTTCTTGCTGCTATGAGTTTTCCACCAGTTGCTTCAGTAATAGTTTCTTCAGATAATTTTCCAAACTTGTTAAGCATCATCATAAAAATACCTTTATCAAAATAACCAAATGCATCTTTAAAAAGTTTTGGTGTTGGCTTAGGTTCTGTATTTGGATCTAACAAATTTCTCATTACCGTTCCACTAATCTCTTTTCCACCAACTTTAACACTAACGTGTGGTGCAGTCATAAAATATCCATGCTCATCCCATCCCTTTAGATTATTCTTATTCTTCTTATAATCTTGAAAATATGATAAACCACCACTTTTCTTTCTTCCACCTGCTAATCTTCCGGCATCCTTTTCTCCGAATATATATATCACAGCGGTAGTATCAGAATCGTATTTTTTTAGCAATTCTGCCTTTAATGGAATTCTTTCTTGTACAATTTTGTTAGATGGAATTCCCATTTTTGTCATATGACGAACTTTTTCTTTAAAATTAAATGGATGTTTAGGTGGTGTTTTAATATTAGACGTGGCAATATATGCAACATCTACTTGTTTCTCTAACCACTCAAAAGTTTTTTTATGGTGTAGTCCAAATGGTTGAAAACGACCACCATAAATTCCAATCACCTTTTTAATCTTTTTAGAATCTTCTGCTAACCATTGTTCAAAAACTTCCATTGCTGCTCTCATACCACCAGTCTGTGATTTATGGTTTTTTGCTCTATTATACATCGTTTCCACAATTTCTTTTTGTTCTGATTTAGACTTTGTTTTTATTGAACGAATAGTACTATTTGCCTTATCTATTGAATCATATCCAGAACCTTTAATCTTTGGTAAAATAGTTTTGGGCCAAAAAGATTGTTCTCCGGCCTCTGTTATTAAATCTTTAATGAGTTCATAGGATAATTTATCCATTATCTTCTCCCACCTTTATCAAAATCTTTTGAGAACTTCTTTAATTTACCGAATGTTCTAAACTTTTTCATCTTATCTTGCTTAACCCACTTCATTTTGTCAAATACTTTCATCCTCATATGTTGTTTCACCATATAGTAAATATCAACGGGATTACCACCCATAGTAATTATCCATTTTCTATACTTCTTAACTAATTTTGCTGAAACGTGTTCGTGTCCATAATGTGTCCAAAATCCTTTCTTTGGGTGTAAAGCCGCTGTTTCATCTTTACCAATGTCGTGAAATAGTGCTGCCAATCCAAAATCAATATCACCAGTTTTAAGTGCCCTATTCGTAACGGCAATCGTATGTTTTAACACATTCCCTTCAGGGTGTGCATCTCTCCTCTGGTCGAAGTTTTTTAGATTATACACACGTTTCTTCAAGTCACTTGGTAACGCATTATAAATATCTTTAAACTTTTTTGGTTTTGGACGAACTGCTATTTCTTTTATTTTTTTACCAGTATCAGTTTTTAGAAATGGACCTCTCCTTAATGTTGCGAATTTTACAGGTATTTCCATACCAAATAATTTCTTAGGTGATAAGATTCTCAATGTAATCATCTTAGAACTATTATCAACCTTTAAAGTTTCAAATTCAATTTCTTTATATCTTCTACCTTTCATTTTTAAATTATGACCTGTAATAAATTTTTCAACTTTACTACCTCTTACGGCATTTGCTTCGTTTAAGAATTTCTCTTTTTCCATTGATTGTATTACTTTTCCTATTTCAGGTCCCCTTAAATCTTTAGGAACTTCATTTCCCTTTACTGATAATTTAAATTTAACCAATTTCTTAAAATCGTTTCCTATGTATTTACCCCATTTTATAATTTGATTATTGCTTAATGTTGTTCTTTCTTGAAACTTTTTAACTTTATAAATATTCTCTGGTTTAAAAGTCTGTAATATATTTAAAAATTGAATGTTTTCTGTTTCATTATTAGAATACTTCAAATTATTTAATTTTGTACCCAAGGAACTTACATCATTTTTTCGTAAAATCCAAGACAAAAATAAAATAAAATCATTTTCGTTTATGTATGAACTATCCACTTTTAATCCTGGTAATATTTGTTCAGTAAATCCCAACTTATCACACAACTCCATATATTTCTTTGTTGATTTTGCCTTCGTAATTGACTTCACAAATTCTTCTCTAATTCTTTCACCACTTACACCATTTAAACTTGGATTTTTCTTTAGCGCTGCATATGTATCAGAATGTATCGTTCCACCAAGTGCCGCATTAAATCGTAATGCTCGTAATTTTCTTAGTGGATCTTCATCAAACCTCAATTCAGCCTGTCCTACCGTCTTTACTAACTTATTCTTTAAATCTTCTAACCCACCTGTTAAATCTACAATTTCTTCTCTACCGATATCATAAAATAATGCATTGATAGTTAAGTCTCTTCGTTTAACATCACCTTGTATGTCTGAAAAATCTACCGAGTCTGGTCGTCTACCTTTTCCTATGTCTTTTCTAAATGTAGCAATCTCATGGCCACCCACAACCACAACACCAAATGATTTACCAACTTCTAAAGTTTTAAATCCACCTTTCTTTGCAATTGCCAATACCTCGTCTGGTTTCGCGTCGGTTGCCATGTCATAGTCTTTTGGACTTTTACCCAAAATGGCATCTCTCACTGCCCCACCAACAATATAAAGTTGTTTCTTGTTCTTCTTGAACAACTTGTATATCTTTTTGATATCATTCGGAACTCTTAAAAATACTTTGTTCCTTTCGTTTATTGGTAATAGTTCTCTAAGACTAATCATCATTTTCTCATTTACGGACACGGAATACTCCATGCCCCATAGTCAACAGCCGTTTTTACAATGGGCGACTGATGGTAACATCCATTTAATTGTTACTCTCATATCTAATCCCCTTATCTCTTATGACCACATCCAAAACATAAGAAGTGCCTGAACTCAAACACCCCAAAAGTAATGGATTGATCAAATTATACTCAAATGAAAATAAATCTGTATATCCGTTTATTGAATACAGAAATACTCCAACCCAAAATCCCATACACATGGAACATTTAAAAAATTTTCTGTCTGGTCTTATCTTATCAAAAAGATGTGCATATACTAAAATTTGTGTAAGACCATAAGCACATAATATAAAATATATTAAACTCATTTTTTCAACATCTGTTTTAAATCTTGTTTAGGAACAAGTTTTTGCTGTTTTACCCACTTTTTAGCTATTTTACTTTTAAGTGGTTTATTCAAAAATCCATTTAATCCTTTATTAATCAACATATTAAATTTTTTCTTTGCAGTATCTGGATCTAAATGTTTATTATTATCCACGATTAAAAAGTTACTACCACCAAACAATCCTTGAAAGAAAGCTAAATTATTTTGAACTTCTTTCCAATATTTTTCTACCGTATCCTCTGGTAATCTTCGTGGTCGTGATTCATTTCGTTCTTGTGCAACTTCTAATGAAGTCGTTACAAAAACCATATAAGTATCGTAACCATAGTCCAATAATTCCTTTCTTTGTTTTTTTACTACACTAAACTTATGACCAGTCCCATCTATAATCATTCCCAAACGACCTTTTAAATATTGCCCCATTCTTTTTTGACTTAAATATTTTGCACTACTCCGCAATCCACTATAATCATCAGAATCAGGATCGGTAAGTTGTTTGAATAATTCAGGTGGATATGCCTGAATATTAAGATAATCTACTGTTGAATCTTGTCCATAGAATTTCTTTAGAAGCATTTCTAACTCTTGGTCTTGATTGACCATTTTTAAACCAGTTTTAGATACATTGACTTTTTCGGGGATTCCAAATAATTGTTGAGCAACATAGGATTTTCCACTACCAGGACCACCGGCAAGAAACACTGCTTTGAATATTCCTGGATCATTTACTCCCTCATTTAGTAAATCTTTTAATTTAATCATAGGCAAAGCTCCATTTTGGATATATTAATTCATTAATAAATATAAGGAAATTAAATATTAGAAGTTATTTGGAATTGATTAAAATACCTTAACCCCATACTTCTTTTCAAATTCAACACCATCATGGTAAGAATTAACTATTGGCTGTCCTTTTATATTTAAACTTGTGTTCAACACCATAGGACATCCTGTTTTCTCATAAAATTGTTTGATAAGTTTATAATAACCAGGATTATCATCTTTACTTACGGTTTGAACCCTTGAAGTATTATCCACATGACATATAGCTGGATACTTATCAGGAAATTTACAAGGTGCAGTAAATTGCATAAATTGAGATTTCCTAACTGGCATATCGAATATCTCGTGTGCATGTTCCTCTAATACACTCGGTGCAAAAGGACGAAACTTCTGTCTATGTTTAATTTTATTTACCTTATCTTTAATATCATCCCCTCTTGGATCTGCAAGTAGAGAACGATTACCAAGTGCTCTTGGGCCGAACTCAGCTCTTCCATTTGCCACACCGACTATGTTTCCGTTTAACAATTCATCTAAAACTTTTTTAGTTGGATAACGACCTTTAATATCATATCCTGTAAATGGAGATGTCCAATTTATATGTTCACCAAATACATAAGCTGCTGAACCTAATGAACTACCAGCATCACCAGGATTTGGTAATATCCATAAATTAGGATAGTGGTCACGGACTATGATTGAGTTAGCCACACAATTAAGTGCCACTCCGCCCATGTAAACACAATTATCCGTTTCAGGAACTAATTGTTTTGTTAATTCGAATACCTTTTGGATTTCTTCTTCACAAATCCATTGAACATTTGCTGCTATATTGAATTTCCAATCATCACTATCATCATCTTTATAGTATTCAGGATTCCAATCTAAACAACCTCTATGTAGATTGTCCTTTAAATCTATTAATTTATCAGAATCATTGAAGAAATCTTTGCGGATTGCGTTTTTTAGTGTGTGGTCTTGTGTTCCCCAACCAGCCATTCCCATGAGAATGTATTCATCCTCTTGTGGTTTTAATCCAAGTCGTTGTGTCATAGCACTATACCACAATCCAAGTGATTTTGGATATTTTAAACTATATCGTTTTTCAAAATGTGAACCCCATGCATACCAAATACTACAAGTCTCAAACTCACCTATTGCGTCTATAACAACTATTGCTGATTCTTCATATGGACTTGTAAAGTAACCTGCTGCAGCATGAGATTGGTGATGTTGGACATATTCTATTGGTGAATTCCCAATAAAATCTCTCAAATAATAAGATGGTAAATTTTTACGAGATAAAACCTCTCCATATTGACCTGCCTTTAATTGTCTTAACTTTTTTAGATATGGTCGTTCAAAATAAACCACTTTATCTGGTTTACCACCTTGTCTATAACAATCGGCAAACAATGCACTATTCAAATCTGAATCATTCTTGATTCCACTATATCTTTCACTATGACCTGCAAACAAAATCTCACCATCTTCTATAAGTGAGATAGATGCGTCATGGTTTAGTGCATTTATTCCTAATATTTTCATAATTTATTTATAGATAAACGGATCACGTTTCTTTAATTCTTTTATTTTTTTTCTAAACACATACCATCTTTTTAATTTAACCAAATAATCTTTAATTTTAAATATCATTCTAACTCCTATAATTCTTGACCATATTTTATTGGAAATCCATTTCTAAACTTACTTGAATCATTATTAATTATTATTTGATATCCACTTATAAGTTCTTGTATTCCATCATCTAAAGAATAATTTGATTTCCAACCCACACTTTCAATTTTTTCATTTGAAACTATGTAATCTCGTTTATCTGGATCTTCATAATAATCTGACTGATTCACAACAAAATCTGGAATATATTTTTTAATTCGTTCCGTAAGTTCTAATTTACTTATGTTAGTATCACTCAAACCAACATTAAATGCCTCTCCTATATTTTCTTCATAATTTTCTATCATAAAATTAAATACAAAGGATACATCTTTTATGTGAATGTAATTTCTTACAGCATTTGCTTGAAATAAAGTAATATATCTATCAGTTAATGCCTTGTAAACAAACTCATTTACTAACAAGTCTAATCTCATTCTATCAGACATACCAAAAACAGTAGCCAATCGTAAAGTTATCGCTCTACCACTATCTAAAAGGAGATTTTCAGAATCACATTTGGTAACTCCATAATGACTTATTGGTGTTAAGTTTTGATCCTCTGTACAAACTCCTTCAGTTTTATGTCCATATCCACTATTAGTGTTAGGAAAAACAATTCTTTGATCTTTAGAGGTATTTTTAAGAATATATTTAATCTGATAATAATTTATCTCAGTTGCCAATTTTTTATCTCTGTCACATGCAGGAAATCCTACTATTGCAGCTAAAGGTATAATAATATCTGCATCAGTTACATAATGTGATAGTTTAGAATAATCTCTAACATCACCATATACAAATTTAAAATTTTTATTATTAAATAAACTTAATAATGATGTTTGATTATATAATAAACTATCATATACGGTTACATAATGTCCCTTTTCTAATAAAGTAGGAACAATTACTGAACCGAGATATCCGGCACCACCTGTTATTAATATTTTACTCAATTGTTGCGTCCTCCCGTTTGCCCCAAGTTTCTGGCAATTCTTTATCTTTGTCAATACAAAAACCTGTTAAACTATATCTATTTTCTTTTGCCCAATGATTGGTTGGAGTAACCCAATGCCCCATACTAAGTGAATGATTAATTATTACTAATCTGTTTGAATTGGGTAGAATTGTTTCAATTCTTTTATCAATACTAACTTGTAATAATCCACCCCAATCATATTTCCATTGATGTTCTCCAACATAAAAAATATAACCACACAATCCCATATAATCATCATAGTGAATTCTTAAAAAGTCTTTACCATTATTTTCATACATATTGGTTTGGTGCATAAACTTACCTGCCTGTCCGTCTGACATCTCAATAATTAATGGTTTAATATATTGAGTAAACATATCTTTAACTTCTTTTGAATTGGGAACTTCTGGACTTCCCCACATATGATTTTGGTATACTTCATCTGTTGATGGAAAGAAATTGTCATCTGGTGTTTCCCACATTTCATATCTATCTGGTCTGACTTGATCTACTTCTTCATATTTGGCATTTCTACAAATATCAACAATTTTATTATATTGTTCCGTTGGTAAAAGGTTATCAATTATTACATATCCATTTTGTTTATATTCGTTAATCATACCTCTCCTTAAAACTTTAAATATCTTGGGTGCGAGTTTCTAATGTGTTCAACTACGTCACGATTAAAATTAAATTTCTCTTTTACCATTGGCATCATATGTTTATTTTCTAAAATGTTGCTATATGGTGAAACTAAAAGAGAATCTTTACAAATCTTTTGTTCGTTATATTCATCCCAAAACTTTTTAAATTGTAATTTAATGTGTGGTGGTCGTTGATTTTCAATTTCAAACTTAGCATTTTCCCAATAACTATCTTGTTCACCCAACCATTTTATAAATTTTGGATTACTCAAATCTTTTAATTCTAAAAAATAATAATTTTCTAACTCTGTATATGATAAGAGTCCCATATTAGATTGAGTAGGAAAGTCAGAAAGTCCACAATCGTTCCATATCCAAAATTTAGCGTGTTTCTCTGTCATCCAATTTAAATCTGTTGCTCCGTTCCACTCATATAGTTTTACCATAGAATCAATAAATTTTTTAGTATGTTTTACTCTTTGAGAATCATCTGAATCAAGTGATTCTATTATTGATTGATTTTCCCAATAGCCAGTTTCTAATAAATGTCGTAAATCAGAATTTAGATATTGTTGTTCAAATATTTCCTGATACATTCCTGCTAACCATTTATCAAAAACATCTCTAATCAAAATAATATTGTGAGTATTATCGTTTATTAGACTAATTTTTTTTATCGATAAAGAATTATATACGTAATTAGGACCTCTGTAATTTGAGATTTCAGTACCTAAAGTAGAACTTCCCATTTTTGCACAAGAACCAATGGAAACATTTTTACCACAAAATGCGTCAATTTTTTCAGTTTTTAATAAATCTTTAATCATTATATTTCTCCGTATATTCCACCAATATAATTGGTTTTTTATTTAGATATGCTTTCTTGTAAGTTTCATAAATATTAGACTTATCGTTAAGATTAATAATTTTAATATCACTCAGCATACTTTTAAATGCATCAGAATAATCTGCTTTGTGTTGAACACCTGGGTCTAATGGGTAATCACTACCTTTACCAACTCTAATGATAACGTGTAAATCATAACCTGTCATATGTTTAAATTTATCCAAGTGATTTATTAATTGATTTGCTGCACAAATTACAAAATCCCATCGTGGATAAAAAGTAACTACACACATATTAGTCATACCTAATCCGATTGACATACCCATTTGAACTTCTTCAAATACTGGTGTTTCTATCATCTTGTCCGTTGGAACTTCTTCAATGGTTGTTGACATAGGATTACCTTTGAATACTATCTGTTGTCCTACAAAAATAGTATTTGGTTTTTCTGCCAAATAATTCATTGACTTTGTTAATTCATCTTTATAAGTTGTTTTCATACCACTCTATTGTTTTTCTAATACCACTTTCAAAAGTATATATTGGTTTAAAGTTTAATTCAGTTTTAATTCTTTCAGTTGAACAGGCACGAAATGGAATAGTAGTTGGTTTTGAATTATCCCACTCTACTTTTGGAGTTTTACCTGTAACTTTTAGTATCGTATCGACAATATCACCAATCGTAACCGTAGAACCATACCCCAAATTATATGGACGCATTGATATTCCATTTTCCAATACTAATAATGCACCTTTTACTACATCTTCAATATAAAGAAAGTCTCTAACTACATCTGAACTTCCCCAAACTACAAATGGATCTTCACCACTCAATGCACGTTTGATAAGTGCCGGAACTACATGACAAGTTTTTAAATCAAAATTATCGTGAGGACCAAATATAGCAGTTCCACGGGCTATTCCAATATGTATATCACATAAATGTGACGTGTGTTCCATAAGTTTCTCTCTATATCTTCGCATCCAACCATAACCATAATATGAAATATATGGTTCACGGTCCCAATATTCATATTCTGTTACTTCGTGTTTCGCGTCAGGATAACCTGTTGAACTATTTAAATCTAAAAATCTTTTTACATTTGATTTATAACAAGATTCCAACACATTAGTCATAATTACAGTATGACTTAATCCAACTTGATAATCTGTTGCTACATTCGATGGATGTAAAATATTTCCTGCACAATGGACAACAATATCTGCGCCGTTAATTAGTTTCATAGCATCATCTAATTTAGTTAAATCAATGTTTTCTAATACTTCTATTCTATCGTCTTGTATTTTTAATGGATTCTTACGGATTGATGTTCTGACATTAGCACCTCTCTCCAATAACTCCTGTATGAAGTGTGTTCCAACAAAACCACTTCCACCCGTTACTACTACTTTTTTATTTTTGTAAAGATTCATAATATTTTATTATCCTTTTTATTCCTGTTTCTAAATTTACCTCTGGATAAAACCCATAACTATTTGCTCGTGTCATATCCATAAGTCTTTTTTCATCCCCGTTTGGTTTTGTTAAATCGTATTCTATTTCTTTCCCGTAATGTGTTGCCACGATACTTGCAATATCTCTAATGCGAACTCCATCACCACTACCTAAATTTATAGGTTCTGTAATTTTGTTTTCATACGACATCAATATTCCTCGTGCTACATCTTCCGCGTGTATAAAATCTCTTATCGGTGTTCCGTCTCCCCATACTGATAATAAATCATTTGCATATCCCTTTTTTACTAATGATGCAATTACAGTAGATTCTTCTCCAAAGTTATCATATTCTCCATAGATATTTGCTGGTCTGACAATTGAATAGTTTTTCAATCCATAATGAGTTTCAAAACAATCCAATTGTAGTTCACCCATTCGTTTTACCCAACCTGCATATTTATCGTTTTTACTTGGAAATGTTTTCCATACATCATCTTCTTTAAAAACTTTTGCTGGCTGATATACTCCTATTGTTGAAGTATAAACATACCAATCAACTTTACCGATTCTTGCAGCCTCTGCCATATTGGTATTCATTTGTAACATTGGTGTAAAATAATCGTTTGGCTGTTCTGCTGCTCTCTTTGGTGAACCCTTTACTCCTGCAACTTGAAACACCACATCAACATTACTTGTCAATTCAAGACATCTCTGATAATTGTTTAGATTGCCAAGTTCGAATTGAAAGTTTTCTGAATAAGTTCTGTATCTTTCATCATAACGGATGTCCGTTCCTTTTACAGAGTATCCTTTTTCTAAACACATATCAACTAAATGTTTTCCTACCATACCCGATGCACCTGTTATTAAGATTTTAGTCATTTAATTTCTCCATAAATTTTATTCTGTCTGATTTAGTCTTTCCAAATTTTAAAAATACTTTTTGATTATGTTCCAATATAGGTAATATTTCGTTCCACCAATCTTTTAATTCTTGAATTGGTCTTGCTCTAAATTTATCCAATTCGTCAAATATCATTTGCATTCGTTTTAAACCATCTTCTTCGTTATCGTAACTTTCATCAATAAACGGATGAAATGTTTTATATCCAAATTCTTTTAATTTTTTTAAAGAGTGAGGTGAAGTTACTAATATAAATGGATGTAAACACATTAAAGGTTTACATATTTTTTCAGTAAAATATAATCTATCATTATCGTAGAGTGTTTCAGAAACTACACTTAAAAATGTTTCTTCATAGAATTCCCACTTACTTGTAAATGTTGTTGAAAATGCACCTTTATTTTTTAAATTTTGTGTATCTATTTCTACTGCCTCTCTGTCATTTAATTTGTTATGACTTTCCCAATATTTTTTTGGTAACATTTCTGGTACATCACCTGTATTATCCCAATCTATCTTTAAAAAACTTATAATATTGTTATACCACAAATCATTATGTTCAAAGTATGCGGCTAATGCTCTTCTATGATCGTGCATTCCTCTCATAAATGATAAGAAATGTTTTGTTTTTTTATCAATGTCTATATCTTGGATTGTTTTGTAATTAAAATCATAATCCATTTCAGTAACTTGGTGTCCCTTTGAATGTTTAATCATATGATTCAAGTCGTATGATGCACATTCCATATGATTAGTTGAAGGGAAAAAGTTGATTTTTGTTTTGTTATTTTTTTGACAATTTAAATCAGCATTAAAAATATAAAAATTAGAAAACTTAACTTTATTCTCAAGTGGTTTACAGACTTTCGAATACCAATTATTAAATTTAGAATAATTTATATCGGCCTCTGATTCATGGCCCAATATAACTTTACATTTGTCATTATTAATTAACTTAATGAGTTTGTCCATTTTTAAAATCTCAGATATTGAATCGGTTATTCCAAAGTCATGTGCAATCTCTACAATATAAAAATAATTGTTTAATTTTGAAATATACTTTAAATTATGAAATTTATATTTAATATTATTTTCAAACTCAAAATTAAAGAAAGGTCCAGATTCTAATGGAAGTAGACCACCAGTCTTTTTAAAATCGTTTTTACTATTTATTATGTTTAAAATATTACCCATTTGCCTGTACCGTAATGTGGGTATCTTGATTTGTAATTATAATAAATTACATCATCAGGAATATCCCGTGTTTTATTCCAAGTTGACTTTGTTGGTGTTTGTGTTGAAACCCCATTGTCCTCTACGACAAAATATAATGGTAAATCAAAGTTTCTGGCATATTTGTGAACTTCATAAAATATACCCGTTTCAAAAGTCATATCACCTACGAAACACCATACTTTTTGTTTTGAGTTTTGTTTCCTTAATCCAATAGCAGTTCCAAGTGCAATTGGTAAAACTCCTGTAACGATTGCCGATGAATAAAAATTATGGTCAAGGTTACATAATGATATTGACTTACCTTGTAAAATTTTATTCTCAACCCACTCTGATGTTATTCCGTGAAGGAGTGCATGATAATGACTTCTCCAAGTAGAGAATATATAATCATCGATACCAATGTGTGAAAATATTTCTATCAATTCATCTTCATTACCATTTGATAAATGAATTGGTGCCTTTATCTTTCCGTTTTCCCACAATGAAACAATCTTTTCTTCAAATTGAATTAAATCTTCCTTCGTGAGAGTTATATCTCTTACTTTTTTATAGTTATTTAAATTCTTCAATGTATTTTCCACTATTTATTTCGTTATCATAAATCCGTTAGTTAAGTATTTGACATCTACTTTATGTTCTTTTTTAAATTTATCAATATCACTTGAAACTTCATCATAGAAAATATCATCACCTCCTATCACCCCATCTTTTTTTAGTTTAGGCCAGAAGTTTATTAAATCATTATAAACGATATCAGTACCGTGATCTCCATCAATCCATACAAAGTCTAATGAATTATCATCATACAATTTATGTGCATATCGTTCATCACACGTTATAAAGTTTACATATTCACTTGTTCCAAAATGATACAACGGGTACTTTATCATATCAAGTATTGTCAGATTAAACTTACTCAATGATTCTAAATATTGGAAAAACTCATGTGGTTGTGATGTTATTTCATAATTTTGTATAATAGATTCAATTACCCAAAAAATATCAATAGCATCAAACTTTATATCTTTTCCGGAATCCTTTATTAATTGTGCCATATGTGTAGTTGATTGTCCAAATAAAACTCCAATTTCTACAAAGTGAAATCCGTCTTGTGCGTTTTCCACCATCTTTGGATAAATAAACTCGGCATCATTAATCCAACCTGGAACATCCTTATAATTGTTAAAATCATAGTACATACCGGCCTTTGAGATATCATAATATGATTTTAAATGTTTTGGAAAACAACCACAATATTCTTCTCCATGATTACATTTTATATGATTATTATTTCTCATTTGTCTCTACCGTATAATATTGGATTATCTATTGGCCAATCTATTTTTAACATTGGATCATTCCATTTGACTGATATCTGGTCTTGCCAATCAATATAATCATTTGGATAGGATTGTGTGTAGTGAAATACACACTCATCGGATAAACATAAATGTCCGTTAATAAAACCTGGTGGGACTAATACACTTTTCATATTCCTATCATCTAAAACAAAACTATCCCACCATAAGTAAGTTGGACTGTCTTTCCTAAAATCAACCACGACTTGATAAAATGCACCAAAAACACAAGTAATGTGTTTCCAAGTTTCATTATCTCCGTGTAATCCTCTTAGGACATTTTTTCTTGAACGAGTAAATTTTGATATCTTCCATTCGTGACCTATTGGTAATACTTCATTTTCTTTTTCCCAAAATGTCCACATCTCACCACGATAATCAAACCACGGGTCAGGTTTCAATATTTTTACTTCTGGAAATACTTCGGAAGTTTTTACTTCTACTTTAAAGTCGCTCATAATGTAACCTCATAACTGTCAGCCTTAATGACTAATTTTAATATCTTTTCTATTTTTCCAAGTTGCAGGCAATTCTTCATCATTTTTAACACAGAATCCGATAAGATTATTTCTATCTTCTTTTGCAAAAGTATATGTTGGATTTACCCAATGTGGTATTCTTAATGAATGGTTAATTAACACCAATCTATTTGGATCAGGAAAAATAGAAAGTATTTCTCCACCACTTGAAACTTGTAATTGACCACCCCAATCATATTTCCAATAATTTTTTGTCAAATATAATATATACCCAGCAATTCCCATATAATTATCATAATGACATCGCATGTGACCCTTACCATTATTTTTAATCTTTGTTGCTTGATGTCTAAATTGCCCTAAGGCATCTCCATTAACCTCTTTTATTATAGGTTTTATATATTCATCAAATACCCCTAATACATAATCATCAGATGTTACATCATGACTCGACCAAAAGTGTGCCAAATAGTCCTCGGCCGTATCTGGAAATCGTTTATCATTGGAAGTCTCCCACAATTTATATCTATCTTCTCTGATTTGATCAATTTCTACAAAATCTTTTGCAGAATTAAATATTTCAACCATTTTTGCATAAACATCTTTTGATAAAAAATCATCAATTACAACAAAACCATTTTTTTTATATTCTTTTTTATAGTCTATCACTATAAATCTCCCTTTTTAAAGGAGCCACTTACATAAACAAAAAACCCATCGATATACGATGGGCGACCATTTATTATATAGTGCCACCCATGTTTTATAGTCTTTTAATGTAGAGGGTTTGGTCTTTCAGGACTTCAAGCCGAAGCTCTTCCCCGTGTTATCTCTACACGACTTTCTTATATAAATAGTTAGAACTTTAGAAAACTATCAAGTTTTTTTATTTCATTATAAGTTTTTATCTCATTGTCCATAACTCGTTTTAAATCCTCATCAAGTATATTGTCCATATAACTTACATTTTGTAATTTTTTTAATTTTTTTAAAGATTTAAGTTGTTCTGTTATATAACTTTTTCTATGCTTTATTATATTTTCTGGATTTGAATTACTATCTTGACTAAGTGAATATCGTGATAAATCCTCTGGAAATCCGCCTTCAATATGTTTACTGTATAATTTATAAGTTATCATTTCTTTATATCCCGGTATCAGTTTATCCAAATAATCAGTTGCATTATCTAAATCTTTTATATCTAAATATTTCATATTTGAGAAATGTTTTATTCCATTGTATATTCTAAATAATTTACATCGTGTATGTGCTTCGTTAAAAATTGGTGATATGTCATAATCAATTGAATATAAATCACAAATAAATTCTATACCTATTCTTGTAGTTTTATCAAGTGGTTTATTATTTTTATCCAACATAGAATTTACGCTATAAAAATAACCAACAAGTCTTTCATAAAAATCTTTTAAATATTCAGGACTAACTTTTCTTGCTGCACACCAAAGAGCTATATTTCTTGAATCACTATCCCAAGATTCAATCATGCGATGAATTTCTTCATTCTGTGCGGAACAAAACTTTTCCATTGGTTCTCTTACGATTAAAATCTTTTCTTTGTTTGTTGTAAAGTCTGGTTCAGTACATTCTGAATTGTCTCTCCACTCACCATACATATATCTTTTCAATCCCATTTCTGCAGAAATGTTTTCAAAATATGTTGAAGCTACCTTAGGTTCAACAAAGATTATTACATTTTCAAACTCTACATATCTCAAGTTTGAATAAATTATGCGGTCATCCTTAAAACTCATTTAATTCTCCCTTTTGATAATACCAATATCTACCCCAATTATTTACATTTGCTTGCCCGTCAAAGAATTCGTGAACTGCTTTAATGACTCCGGCGTGAACATTGTTTACACTTACCAATACACCATTTCCGTCTGCAATTTTGATATATCCATCACCCTTAATGGTATCTTGTTCTAATTGTTCTTCACTTGCCTCATTTATTTTATGATAATGATAATCACCTGAATAGTCATCTCCACAAATATAACCACCTGGTTTTAGTTTTCTCCAACCGATTTCAATGTCTTTCTTGACAATACTATATTCGTGTCCACCATCAATAAACAATATATCAATTGATTCATCTTCAAGTTTTTCTAATTCATCGTGTGAATTACCTTTAATTAATGTTGTGATTTCTGCACAACCAGTTTCAGTTCTTAACTTGTTTAAAACACCTTTATATCGTTTATCAATTTTAGCTGTATCTTCTGTATGATTGTGAGCGTCTATCAATTCACCTTCGGGTGTAGAAATGTTACCCTCAAACCAATCAATAGCTATTAACTTTCCATTATGATAATTTATTGCTCGTGTCAATTCACACGTATCGTGCCCTTCTCCAACACCAATTTGAACCACCAATGGTTCATAGAATTTATCTAATGTTCTTTCTGACTCTAATGGCATTTCTTTACCATATGCTTGCCAATCTCCACCACCATTTAATTTAGTTTGAACGAAACTTGTTATCCAATATTGATTCATTTTAATCTCCTTATTATTGATTTTCCCATTCCATATGCCATATTCATTTCTTTTGCAACTAAATTAGGAAAATGGTGTTTCTTTCTGTATTCATCACATTTGTAATCTAAGTGTTCTAAATATGATTTTGGTGGATTGATTTCATCTGATGTCCAATTTCTGTTCTTTACCAAATATTCAAATTGTAATCCTGCTTCCGAAGTAAAACTACACCCTACAAATAATATCATTTCATTAACTCCTCGTATGCATTATCAATTACTTCTCTTTGTGATTCGTGATATCGTTCACCATATTTCTTTATCAATTCTCTATTGTGAATCAATATATCTTGCATTTCATAATACCATTCGTGCATTTCATCTTGACTCATACTACATATTCTTTTTACTTCTGATGTTATTTTTTGCATTCTTTTAAATGACGATTCTTCTTCATCATAACTTTCATCTATAAATGGACTGAAAGTTTTAAATCCTAATTCCTTTAACATTTTTAGTGATTCATGCGAACCATAAACTATAAATGGATGAAAATGTAATATTGGTCTAAATATCTTTTCCGTGGCAAACTTTGTTGGTTCTGGAAAACCTGTTTCGGTTACGATTGAAAAATAAGAATCTAAATAAGGTTCTTTACTTTCAAATCCTATTCCCATTATTCCTTGTAAATTATCAAAGTCTATGGTTCGTGGTGACATTTTATCTAAATCATCATAATAAGATACATATTTATGCATTAATTTTGTTTTTCCAAGTATTCTTATCAATGTATCTTTATCTGGCCTTCCCTTGCTACCCATACAATTTAAATCTTTACCCGTTTCCAATGAAAAACTAACCAAGTTATTTTCTAATAAATTATTATGATGCAACATTGATATCATAACATATCTATGTGGTCGTATTCTTCTATTCAAACACATAAATTGATGTTTTCTTTTTTTAGATTTATCTTGAAACTCATCATTCGATACAAATGTATTTCCATTGTCGTTACATTTTAGTAGTTGCATTCCTTTATTGTGAAGTTGTTCATAACTATTTACTAATGTTAATCTTTCTTGAAAATCATTTACATCACACCAATTATTATATTGAACTTCAACAATCCAATTGTTACCCATTACATATCCAACTCTTTCAGGACTTATATTCTGCTCTACAAGAATTTTATGTAAATGTATAAATGAACTCACCTCAATAGTACTTTCCGTGTGAGCAACAATCAATACAACACCTTGTTTGTTTCGTATCCTTTCCTTTGTAGTTTCCAACATATTATTCAAAAAACTACTATCTTCGTAACCCTCATCCTGTCCAACAACTTTTCCTACTGCACCAAATTGTTCCACATAATATAAAAATGGCCTATCACCAATCTCACTAATTAATTGTTTATTCATAGTTTCAGCTGGAATAACACCTCCTGAATAAACTGCTGGATTCAGTCCTGTTTTGTTGACGTATGCATCAAAATTTGCAATGAGTTTGTCTAATGATAGTGGATATCCATTTGGAATCCAATCACCACCAATCTTTCTATCAAATCCGAATATTATTTTATCTTCCATTGTTCCTCGATTTGCTGTGAATATTTATCTATAAATTTCTTATGTCCACTATAACAAACGTGCCCATTATCTTCCCAAAATTCTAATTTATTTACATTTGCATATTCAGTTAATCCACCATAAATCACCTTATCGTTTTCATAAAAAATAAACCTATCAAAATCTATCGCATTCCAAAGGAATTGAGAATTTTTATTATAAATGTCTACAAACATTGGTTGTAATCTTGATTCTACACACTTGTCACCATATGACTTTGGTGGTAAATCTCCATAAAACATATTATGTTTATCCAATGGATTTCTTGCATTAAATATATTTTGCCATACCGACATAAAGTATTTAATATTATGTCTTTCGCAAAATGTTTGAACTAATAAAATTGATTTCAAAGTATCTATAAATTGCTTTTCAACTGAATAAAAATTATCATACCACAAATTAAAATAATCTCGTTGTGGTTTACTTTTCCACCAATCGTGTTGGTAAGGTAATCCACCAGATTTTAAATAACCATTAGGGACATCTTCTATATTTTGTGTAACATCTGATGTATTTGAAAATACATTACTATAATGTGATATTATAAGTGTATTCTCACCATCTCGGTTAACCGAATCATCTAATTCAGAATACTTTTCAGTTTCTACTGGTGAAATAAATAACTCTTTCCTTTCAATACCACTCCACATTACTCCAAGATATAAATCATCTGACAAATGCCCCTTATCCAATAATGTTTGTAATCCATAGATAACTCGTTCTGCAATTAACTCATTACCTGATGCTGGATTTCCCATATGAACATATCGTTTGAAATCATACTTTTTTTGAATATAACGTATCCAAGTTTTACGATAGCTATTTTCTTTACTATGTAATTCTCCATCTGAAAAACTACAACCACTTGTTATTAATATTTTTTTCTTATCCACGTTTCATCGCAATCTTTATATCACCCATACCACTACCAGATATTCCATTAAACACATCAACAGGTTGGTAATTTGTATTATCCGTTAAAAACTTCTTAATCATTTCATCAACTTCGGGTAAAGAATGGTCATCAAAAGCTATAACTGGTATGTTCTTACGAAGAACAAACTCAATTTCAGCTGTCAATATTCCCGTATCGTGGCCTGAATCTAAAAATGCGAAGTCAAGTTCTTTTTCTGTTTTGAAATCTTTTATACCGTAGAATGTGTCCAATTCGTGAAATTCAATTAAATCATTATCAAAGTATTTATTTACTTCATCTACACAAATTTTACTATTTGGTTCACAATCAATCGTTGTTAATTCAAAATCATTACCTAAAAACTTGTAACATAAGAATCCAAAAATTCCACTATTTGTTCCTGTTTCAAGTATTGACTTTGGTTTGTATTTATTAAAAATATATTCCCAATTTTTTATATTTAGAAGTGAAGCTGGATAATTTTCAACAGATAGTGTTCCACCATGACCACGAAATGCCCACCTATCATCATCTTTTTCGCCCTCTCTAGCATCTCCAGTTCCAGTAAAGAATTTACAATCTTTTATTCCTAATGGCCATGGTTTTGCTAAATCAAATAGTAATTCATCATAAAAGAATTCTTTATATTCTTCAGAAATAGATTGCTCGTAAGCATACCAACTTGATTTCTTATCAAGTAAATTCTTTTCTGTTGTTGATATCGTTTTTAATTTATAGTTTGTCATCAATTATATCCTGTATTATCTGCAATTCTTTTTGACAATATATTTCCAAGTGATTAAGATTATGTTCTAATATATCAAATACACTATAATATATATCGTGAATTTCATCTAAAGTATTTTTTGTGAAAAGTTTTGTTATCTCATCAATTACCATATTAAATCTCTTAACATCATCAACTTCATTATCATATGATTCATCAATAATATTACCAAAAGTTTTAAATCCACTATCTCTTAAATATTTTAATGTGTATGGTTGTGCTATTACAAAAAATGGTTGCATACTAATCAAAGGTTTCATAATTTTCTCACTTGATAAAAAACCACCCCACTCACGATAATGACTTTCTGTAACTATGTTGAAGTATGAATCGGATATATTTTTTGAAGGACCAGACAATGCGCGTCCAAAGTTAAATCCATCACCACCTGGTTCATTAAAATCTACGGTCATTGGTAATAACCCATTAAGTTGACAAATACTTTCCTTATTTTCTTTTGAAAACTTTCTACTAAATTTTTCTATTGGTTGGTTTTCTGTCATATCGTCAAGTAAAATTCTATTCATTTTTCTAACACCAGGTGGAAAATCCATCATAGAGTTGTATCCTTTATCTAATAAATTATTTTCCATTAACCTCATCATCATTCTAAGTCTATGTGATTTGGGGACCCTATTTAAATTTATATACATTTTGCTTCGTTTTTTATCTTTATTGGGTTTAACTATATTTGGATAGTCATAATAAGTTCTACAATGAACATAGTTAAAATTCCAATCTGTTTTTAAAAGTTTTCTATATTCTGATTCCTTTCCTCTCGTGTTGACTTTTTTTTCTAATCCCAACATATAAACATTGTCAAATTTAAATGGAAATCCATTTGCTATTCCAGAATTGCCTGTATAATCATCATTAAACATTATAACTTTTTTAAACTTTGGTGATAAAATTTTGATAGCTCTATCCATTTGAGTTTCGTCCCAATCATATGTATCTGGACGTGCAAATTGCTTTGGTGATGCTATAATGATATCATCTGGACAATTAGGAATATTATCTATATCGGCAGCACAATTTTGCCATTTATCAGTACCACCTTCCCTGTAAGGTTCTCTTGCAATCGTAATTGATGTGTATGGTATATTTAACCACTTTAAAATATTTTCAGGTTTATATGATTCTCGTTCGGCATTTAATGCATAAATTTTCATAATACTTTCCATATCAGAACTGAATTTTCTATAAATGTTCCAGAAACCATTGTTCGTTTCTTCATAATTATTTTAATCTTTTTTTGTTTTTCTAACTTTTCAAGTTCGGTTAAATAGCCTGCTAAATATTTTCGTTTCTCACAATACAAATTCATAACATTGTCAAATCCATTTTTAGAATCTAACAATTCTACTATCGGTTCAACATTAATAACCATCTGTGGTTTCTCTTTTAGTATAAATTTTATAAAATTCTTGTAATTATCTCCTATTTGTTCCAATACTGAAGTTGTAATTATTGCTGTATTGTCTGGCAATTCTAAATCTATATCTTGTTCCATATCTATATTGCTATATGTTAAATTATTTCTATTTAGTTTTCGTTTTAGTTCTTCAATAATTTTTAATGATGTAACCGAGATATCAGATAAAATAAAACTTTTGTCTTGTAGGATTTCGTTAATTAGATAAAAGTTTGCTCCACTACCAGAACCAAATTCACATATATTTTCTATATCTTTTAAGTGTGTATAAAATAGCATTTGTCTCGTAATCAATTGATATTCCCAATCCACATAAGGTGTTTTGGTTAATGATAAACAATTCTGTATATTTACAAATGCACTTTCTCTAAACCACTTCGGGCGAATAATTGACTTGATATTGTCATTATTTGTCTGTAAATTCTGTAAGACACTAAACCAATCATCTTGCCAATCAACTTCAAGTTTCTTATTTAACATCTCTAAACATAATTCATAATATTCTTTATATTGTTTGGAATTAAGTTCATTGTATTGAATTGGAAAAAACTTATCTAATTGAAGTTGTATGGATTGTGGTAAATCATCATACAAAATATTAAAGTGATTCAATACCTCATCTATTGTCAATTTATTTTGCATTGTGTAAATCCTTCATATCTCCAATCTGATTAGCAATACAAACTCTTCTCCAATCTGTTCCTCTATCAAACTCCCCAAACTCTTTGTGGTTTTTATCAGTTATACCGAATATTACACATTTGCTTGGTTGTATATTTAACTCTTTACAAACCTTTAATTGTTTCTTATGATATTTGTTTTGTAGATAATCCGTATCAAATCTATTAATTAGCTTTAGTCCGATATCTGGACCTGTACAATTTACCATTTCAAATGAATTGAAAACTTCTACTCCGTCATCAATGTATTCTTTTGTAAATCTTATTCCTATTCTTAAATGTTCTGCTCCATAAAATCCTTTACTCATACTAAATGAAATACCTTGAATACATTTTCTATTGAAATCAAAATCAATGTTTCTCGACATAATCATATACGCACAATCAACAAATACTGGTATATTTAATTTATCACATTGATTTAAAATCATATCTGTGAGTGGGTGGATATCTCCATAATCACTAAATGGTAATGATAAGATTACCGCATCACCTTTTCTCAATTCATCATCTAAAATATATTCCCACTTGAGATTATTTCTGAACATTATTTGATGATACATAAAATCACCCCTTAGTATTCTGAATCGTTTGTTGTGGTTTTGTAAATAAAAGAAATCAAATGATTGTGCTGTTCCGTGAACAAATTGTAATGATTTGAATTTGTTTAGATTTTCTAAATTGTTTAATTTGGATGATTGAATCCACTCTGAATATGAATTGCAAAAGTCTTTTACAAGATTTTTTTCATATAGTGATTTTCCGTTGATATTTTTAGTGATAAAGTTATACGAAGTTTTATCTGGTATTGGTCTAGCACCTTTCATTAAGAAATCCGTTTTACTAATGTTTTTGTAAATATTCTATTATTGTGTGGGTTTTTCCATATATTAGTATCATTAAAGGACGTTAAATCTATTACTTCAAACTTGTTATTTAATTTTCCAACTATTTTTTTGTTAACTAATATATAACCACCAACAACTAAATTTTTCTTTGCCCAACTAAAATATTTTTTTCTTAAATCAGAATCTTCATTGAGAACTCCAACATCAATATCACAAAAAGAAATTTTAGTATTTTGTAAAAAATCTTTTTCTAAATCACGAACTTCAATGTTTGGGTGTTTTAATGGATTAAATAAATCATAACCAACTACTCTATCATATCCATATAAATTACACAATAATTCAACTGATAGTCCCAGTCCTGTTCCCAATTGTAGGAGTTTACCTTTTTTTGAAATGGGTAGTTTAGATAATATGTGCTTTATTATCGTATAACTATGATACTCAAAATTATGTTCAGACCAAATTACATTACCACCATCAAAATAATCAATCCATATTTTTTTATATTCCATTAAGTAACACCTAATTCCCCTTGTGGACAACCTTTACACCCTTTTGGCAGTATTCTGTTATGTAGTATCTTTCTAAATCCTACACAATTCTTTTTTGTCCACAATTCCATAATGTCGTCTGTTGCAGCATTTCCCCATACCACTTGTTTTGTAGTTGTTGTTTTTCCAAACAAACTAAATGGTGTTGGTTTTGAATACCAACTACAGGGTGATACACTTCCATCGACATCAATCTGTAAAGTATATGATGCTCCACCACAACCCAATGGTTTTACAAATGTTCTACGATAAAAGAAATCCATACCTTTATTATATGCTCTTAGTTTTGCTTCTTTGTAAATATTATCAACATACTCAATTGGTTTTTCTCCTGCTAATGTAAATGGTGAGAATTTAATTTCATAAGGTATCAATGTATTGACTTTAATTGATTCAACTCCTAAGTCTGCGCAAAAATCAACATAATCTAACATACTTTCAATATTATCTTTATGTGAAACAAAGATTGTTCTGACTGACATATTGTGCTTTTGTAGTAATTTCATATTACGAATTACCCTATCAAACTTAACCCCTGTTTTAAAACTTTCTACACCTACTTTTGTGCAACCGTCCAATGATACACCTAAATCAATATTACCTCGTTCTTTTAACTTCAAGATATTCTTTTCATTTAATAACATACCATTTGAATCAATTCTGATTCCAATCTCTGAATTTATACTCCGTAAAGTATCTATGATTTCCCAAATGTGTGGGTGAAATAGTCCTTCAACTGCCGTGAAGTTTACTGTTTTGACGTGTGGTAATATATCTTTTAGATTATTTACTATCTTGTGAAATAACTCTATTGGCATATGTCCTTTTGCGTTTTTACCGACTTGCCAAGGCACTCCGTCATCATCTAAGATTTCTAAATAACAGTGTGAACATCTTAAATTACAAATGTCCATTATTTGCATACCTATTTCGTGTGGATATCTATCCTCAAATGGTGTATCGTTTTCTACGATAGGTGGTAAATCCCAATTTTCTTTCCATTGTTTTTTCATATTATATTTTTTTATAAAGTAAACTTACATTTTCTGGATTATACATAGAACTTTGACTCCATACCAATTCATATCCTAATTGTTTTGCTATTTTATTTAATGCATTACTCGAATTAACGTGATATAATGTTGTAACTCCCTTTTTATATTCTTTTTGTAAATGGAATAATTGTCTTTGAAATTCATCTTCTTCTAAAGTAAATTCTTCAACATCACAATCAATTATATCAATATATATTAAACCATTTGGTTTTAATACTTTATGCAATTCTTTGAAATATAAGTAAAAATCTAAAATACTCAAGTGAATAAAAACACTTTGTGAATAAACAAAATCAATATCTTTTAGATTTGGAAATTCAAGTTCTTCAATTAAATGATATGATACATTTTTATGATGTTTATTTTGTTCTTTACAACCATTCAATATTGTTTGACTGATATCTACACAACTTAAATGATTTATTTGTGGTGCTAACCAATCCAACATAATACCTACGCCAGGACCGATTTCAATTGCATTACAACCTGATAATGTATCCACTCCATTTACTTCACAAATTGTATTGTAAATATAACCAATTACATCCGTTTTCTCTTGCTTAATTTCTAAAATTTTCTTGTCCAATTCCTCTTTAGTTTTATAGTCTGGTAAATGTATTCCATACAATAATGATAATAGTTGTGCTTCACCAAAAGGTAATTTACTTTCTTTACTATTTGTTTCCCATAAACTCATATTATGTTTACATCATCAAATTTAACTAAATGGTTTCCATTCCAACTCTGGTCAAACACTTTATAGTCTGTTAACTGGGTGAAATCGGATTCAAAAATCTTATACCCATCTTTGACTGATATGTATGACTCAAGGAATTCTCCATAAAAATGTTGGTTCCAGTCATTTCCCATTCCCATACCACAACCATACCACAACATACTATCAGTATAATCACGAATCTTTCCATTATAATTGTATTCTTCAATATTATCATCACAAGTAAATGTAATCATTTTATCATTTAGATTGTGTGTTAATTTAAGATTATAAATGTAGTCTGGTCTTTTTTCAGTAGAGTTTGGTTTTAACGCCTCACCTACTTTAAAAGTTAAATCTTTCATAATGATTTCGTCATTTTCTACTGGCCAAATCTTTGCCATTAGAATATATTCACAAGTCTGTTCAACCCAATTTGTAAATGCAAACAATCCCATATGTTGTCCATTTTTTGCAACAATGCCACCAACTTCTTCACCCGTTGGGAATTTTTCCCAATCAACTTTGACCTTAACCATTATTTCAAAATCATTTTGGAATAAATCTTCTACACTATATAAATTTAAACTATTTTTATTTCTTGTTGGAATAAAATAAAAGTTTTCTTTATGTGTTTTTAAACTCATAGTTTTATCCTTTGACAATCATTATAAAAGTCTGCGAATTCTGGAAATGTTTCTTTAAAATTTGTTCCTCGTCTTTTATCGTGTTCTTTGAAGAATTTACCAAAGTTATACCGTTGGTTATTTATTGCAACTTTATCGTTTGCCGATATCATCCAATCAAATATTCTTTTTAATTTTTGAACTTCTATGTCGGAATAACCTATGTGATGAGAGTCAAATAATGGAACTGCCAGATAATCTGCATATTGTGCCTGTTGTAATATTTCATTAGACCATTTTTGTGGTAATACCTGTACGGTTTGGTGTGTTGGATGTCTCAAATAAGATGAATCTAAAAATACTGCTGAATTCCAATATCTATCTTCAGAACCATATGACTTCTTTAATTCATATATTCCATCAAGTAGTTTTTTATAACTCGGAACTGATAGTGCATTATAGGTACTCATAAAGGTCAAACTTACACGACTGCATTTTTCTAATACCTTATTACAATTATCCCAAAATTTATTAAATATTAATCCATTTCTCATATATTCTGCCTGTGAACCCCAACCATCTACTGATGTAAAAATGGTAAATTCTTTTACTCTGTTTTCATCTTCAATTCTTTGTATTCTTTGTATTAAATGATCTATTAAAATATCTGGTGCACCTAAATTAGAATTTAGAGATAGACATAGTTCTTTATTTGGATTTGATTCATCAATAATATAATCCAACACTTTCCAAGTGTCCTTTGATAATAAAGGTTCTCCACCGGTAATTCTAAATGTATGTAATTCTCGATACATTTCTGGCCACCATTTCCAAAATGCCTCTACATATGGATTTTCTTCGCGGTGTGGTATTGGCATTTTATCTTCATTCGTCAGATAATTTATGGAGTTAAAGTCATCTGATGTAGGATATCCACCATACTTTTGAGTTTCTTCCATCCAAGAAGATGAAAAGGCAGGACCACAATAACTACATTTAAAATTACAAGCATTGGAGAATGCCACTTCAACATATTTAGGATTATAATTTTCTTGTGGATTCATTTTCACAATTTGATCAAGATGAGGATAAGACCACTCTGAACGAGATTTTAATATTCTATCAGAAAATCTATCTGAATTATCTTCTATATTCCAACAATAATCACATTCCGTTGGACGTTTACCGTCTAACATTTCTTTTCGCTTTTCTTTTTTAAATTGTGTATTATGAAGTGCTGTAGGATTAACTTTTAATTCATTTAATGGTATCTTATGAGTGGCCGGATGATGACAACTATGAGTATGTCCTAAGTGTAGATGCATAGTAACCTGTGTCCATTTAGCCAGACACATTCCACTCCCAACACTATTTAAGTTTTTTCTCATTTTGGTATAAATTGGATTATCTATTGCTGAATTATTCATTAATTTTAAAACTCCACATGGTTTGGTATATCTTGTTCACACTTAAAATCTATTATTTCGTGATTTGTTCCAAATAACTTTTTTCTTTTTACAACAATGTAATTTAAATCTGTAAGACCATCATCATCCGTATTTACAATTCCACCCTGCACTTCTTCTACAAATCGTCTTTCGTTAATACTTGTATCTTTCTGATGAACCCACTTACCGCCCACCATATCATTTCGTTTGTGTTCTTGTGAGAAAAATTTACCTGGTCGTGTTCTATATGGTAAAGTAGTGTTTGGTATTTTACCGAGTGACTCTTCTTCTACACGACACCCATTTAATATTCCGTGATTTCCATTACCACTTAAATCATATACAATGCCGTCCTTTACATTAGAAAAATCATAATATAGTTTACTATCGGTTGGATTCGGATAGTCATTATTGTAATAATCTTTTATTTCATCATCATTTAAGGCTTTATCAAATAAACATACTTGTGCAATATCACCTGCAAAGAAATTAGATTCTTCTTTATTAGGATCACCAACACCTATGTAAAATGGATTTCCACCATACTTTTTTAATGGTGATTCAAATTCTAATGGTGATTGTGAACCGTGACCAAATCTTGAATCTGATTCTTCCCCATTTAAATAAAATCTAAGTTCACCCCTATCAACATTTACCGTAACCATTAAGTGAGTCCAAACATCAGGTGGTCTTTTTATCCACATATAAGAATGGTTGTTAGTTTGATTAAATAACCCAAATGAATATGCATCTGAATTATCCCAACCTAATCCCATTTGGAAACTTGGTCGTCCAAAAATATATTGATGAATAAATTTTCTATTTTCAACATCACCAATTAAATATTTAGGAATATCAAATCTATCTTCGGCCCTTACCATTACGGACATTGTAAAATTTTGACTTGTGATTTCTCGTATTGAATCATTTGGACTTATCTTTACATAATTAGAAAGTCCGTCTAATCTTAAAAAATTTCTTTCCTCTTCAGATTGGTGGTTCATAAATGTTTCTTTTGCCAAACCTTTTTTCTTTACACGAAATAATAAATCGTCATCTTCCATTCCCCAATTAAAATAACCATTAGAATAACCATTTATTTTTTCGTAGTGTTCTTTAGTAAATAAAATAGAACCACCAAAATACTCTTGATATTTCAAACCATAATCGAATTGTGCAACATGAACTGCCAAATGTTCTACATTTTTAGGATAGGAATAATCACACGAATCATCTTCAGGTAACATATCTATGTCGTGAAAACAAAAGTAATCATAACCTTCTTTTTGTGCAACATCAAAGGCGACATTCTTAGATGTTCCTCTATTGAATCCACTTACACTATCTGGATAAACTTGATTGGCAACAAATATCTTATACTCTATATCCTTACCTTTAAAAAACTCATCCATGTGTGGAATAAACTTTTCAAGGTGTTCTTCCCTTTTATAGTGTGGAACACATATTGCTAACTTTTTACTCATGTTACTGATATAAACTCGTGTTTGTCTAAAAATTCTTCTTGGTGTATAACTTCATATTTAAGTGAACTTAAACCATCATCTTTAATGTCTATTAATCCTCGTCTAACTTTGTTAAAAAACCGTAATTGATTTTCTCGTGTTTCCCAATGAGTAAACTTAGTCTGTCCCCACCCATTTTCTTCGTGTTCCAAACAAGTATATTTTCCATCTCGTCTATTTGGTACTAATGCAGTACTACCTATCCTTAATTCTTTTTCCTTTTTAAGTGCCCCGTGTATCTTTGCGTGATTGTCATTTCCACTTTTATCTATCACCATATCACCAACTACATTATCAAAATTCCAATAACCAACCACATCTTTTGCAGATTTATATTTTTCTTGTCCTTGTTTCCACCCATCAAAATTTTTATTATCTGTAACATTTATTGGAAAACCATTATTATATAAATAAGATGCCTCTTCAGGATTTATACAACTTGACCACATAGTAATTTGTGCTATCGTTCCCTTAAAATATCCCCTATCCTCAAAACGTGCGTTTGGATTTGCACATCCAATATAATATGAAACATTACTTGCCTCTTTAATTTTACCCAAATAATCAGTAGGTGATTCGTTTACCTCTACACCATTTACATACATTCTTAATCGTTTTAAAACAGAATCAACTGTATAAATAACATGACTCCATTCATTAGAATGTCTATCTGAAACTACCATATATTGTTCATTATCATTATTCCAAATACCACCTTTGTATTGCATACCACTTGTGTATGCAATTCCTACGTGATGTCCTGGTCGAGTGAATACATGAAACTCATCGTATTCTTTATTATCATCAAGAGTTAAATCATCACTTGGTTCTACCCATGTCTCAACACTAAATGATGAATTTACTACTCTGTTTAATGAAAGTGTATTCTTTATTTCAAGATAATCTCGTCCATTAAACTCCATAGTACTTATGTATCGTGGTGCTTTGTCTTTTGAACTTCCTGTCCATTGTTCCTGTAATGGAACTCCTCGTTTTCTACAACGATAAAGTAAATCATCATCTTCAAACCCCCACCCCCAATATTTGTTAGAGAAACCATTAATCCATTCAAAGTGTTCTCTGTTGAATAATGTAACTCCACTAAAATATTCAGGATAAACTAAACGATAATTGAATTTACTTAGTCTTGATGCCAAGTGTGTTGGTTTATCTACCCACGAGTAATCACAAGTTTCGTCCTCTGGTAACATATCAACATCATGGAAACAAAAATAATCAAACCCCTGTTGTGATGATATATCGTATCCGACATTTATTAACCATCCACGATTAAAGGGCCTATCGTTCCCCTGTTCCACTATAAAGATTTTGAAATCTAGCTCTTTATCAGATAAAAACTTCTCCATATGTGGGACAAACTTGGCAAGGTGTTCTTCTCTATCCCGATACGGAACTATTATTGCCAACTTGGCCATTATTTACCGAATAATTTGCCGACCACCGACTTCTTTGGTTCAGGTTCTTGTGTAGAACCTAAAGTCTTTGCAATTTCACTTGCAATGTCTGCTGCAGATACCTGTGGTTGTGAAACTTGAGGTGCTGATACTCCAACTGGATTACTCTCTACGTAGTTCTTAACTATATTGTAGATTTCCCAAAGTTTCCAATCAATTGCCTCAACTTTCTCTTCTAAATTAGTAAGTGATTTTACTGCTATTGCAGAAAGTTCATTACTTTCATTGGAAGTTCCAGCATCAAGTGCACCTGTTTTCTTTTCTGTTTTTGTAGCCATAACTTTTTCTCCTTATATTACAACTTCTATTATTTCATGTTTTCCCTGATAGTCTTTCCTATTAACTATCCGAAATTTTGTTGATGATAATCCATCTTTATCTATACCCGACATATTTAATCTAACCTTTTTATTAAAAGTATTACGATTAGTCATTATTTCGGGGTGTTCACTTCTCATTAGATTTTCAAGATTTAAATATTGTTCTTTAGATGATAAATAACCGTAAGCTCCATTTCTTCTATAAGGTAAATATCTTTGTGTATTATTTTTTAAAGATTTATTTGCAAATCCGACATTATAAAACTTTGCGTGGTTTCCGTTTCCACTTATATCAAAAGTAATATTATCATACCCACCTTTAAAGTCCCACACACCTACTGGTAATTTAGAAGTTGAATACTCCCCATTATTATTAACAATTCCCCTTTGATAAATTAATTCCATTTCATAGTCTTTTAATGTATCTGACCACAATCCAACTTCTGCTATTTGTCCTTTATGAAAATTTCTCCAAACACTCAAATTTGGATCACCGGCTCCTATATAATATGGTTTATTCAAATACTCAATGAGTTCTCCTTCATAACTTTTTTTACCAACTTCTTTGCCATCCACATAAAGAGTAACAATTTGTTCTCTATCATCTACAACCATACCAACATTATACCATTGATCAGTTCGTAGTGGTGTCTGTATTACTACTGGTTCTCTTTCACTACTTCCACGTGGTCTAACCCAAATCACCGCCTTTACAAATCCACCATGAATATATGAAAGTCCTGTATGATATCCTGGTCGTGTAAAAATACTATATTCACATCTATTATTATCTACTCCTGCACCATATGGTGGTTCTCCATCAGGACAAAACCAAGCGGACACCGTAAAACTCTTATTGGTTGCATTTTTAATCTTTGCATTTTCTGATGGTATTTCTATATACGAATTAGTTCCATTAAAAGTTCCATATGTTTTTGATACTTGAGTTTCTATTTCAGTTCTTACGGATAACCCCTTTACAACACATCTTAATAACAAATCATAATCCTCATAACCAACTCCCCAATATTCATTTGAATACCCATTTACTTCTTGAAAATGTTCTTTTGAAAATAAAGTTGCCCCACCAAAATATTCATCATAAGGTAAAGTATAATTGTTAAAATTTTGAACTTTTTCTTGGTCACCAAACAACATTGGATTTCTCATACCAACTAATGAAATTGGTTTTTTTTCAAAAGAATAATCACACTCATCAGAAATTGGTATTAAATCTGAATCATGGAAACAAAAATAATCAAACTTATCCTTATGTAGTAGATAACCAATGTTAAATAACTTACCTTTATTTAAAGGTCTATTTGACGTTTGTTTTACAAAACACAATTTATAATCACCATCAACTGTTGCCTCAAAATGATTTATAAAATCATCTATATGTTGTTCATTATATGGAAGTATAACCGCTAATCTTTTCATACTCTATATTCTAATGCCTGTGTTCTTATTTTATCCCAATGTAGATAATCAAAATAATCTTTACCACTTCTTTCTATCATAAACCTCTCATCATTAATATCAATAGTTCCATAATTATCAATTATATAATCAAACATATCTCTATACTCTTTGTGAAAAGTATAATCTTTTTTAATACGAGAAACTTCTCTCAATCTACCTATTACAGATATATCCCATTTAAAATGATGAACTTGGATAAAACATTTATCAACAGGATACCGTAATGGATGATTCCATTTATCTCCATAAGTATCTTCACCATCTATCATCACATAATGTTGTCCATTGGTAACTTGTATATTACCCTTCATCACCACCGTTTTATTTGGACAGGCGTTTGAAACTGTATATCTAAACGAACCCACTAACGGAAACTCTTTCCATATATCACTATCATCAAATGGCAAGATTTTGGGAAATTTACCGTTCTCCCCAATTCTATCTAAAAATGCTCCTGTAATAAATTTATAACCATTCTCATCACAATCTTCTATGAGTTCGTTAATTGGTTTTGGATAAATGTGAAATTCATCATCGTCTGCTACTATCCACCAATCATCTGGTTTTAATAACTTTGTTTCATTATATAACTCTGTAACTCTTTCCCAATTAAATGGCTCTTCAACAGTTGTTCTGTGTATGTCAATATTTAACTCTTTTGTAATTTCTGTAACTTCTGATAAAACCCTATCTTTGTCTGAAGATAAATATACCACAACATAGATTTCATCAACAAAATCTTTATAATGGTTTATCATATGTCTTAACATTGTAGTATTGTGACCACAAACAGTAACTAAATTCATATTAATTTTTTACACAAATTATAAAAATCTTCCATTTCTGGAAAAGTTTCTAAGAAGTTTTTTCCTCTACGTTTATCATACTCATCAATAAACAGTGCAAAATCTTTTCTTTGTTTTGACAGCCAAACTTGATTATCCGTAAACATATCTGTCATTCTTCTAACTTTTTCTCGTTCAAAATCAAAAAATCCCACCTCATTGTATCCATCAACGTGTTCATATTTATGCATTCCTAAATCTTCCATTAAACGAGATAATTCATTTATTCTTTCTAACCAATCTGGTGTTAAAATTCTAAAATCTAAAAATTCTGGGTGTCTTATATATGATGTGTCCAAAATAATTGAATAATCTCTATATCTTTTAGAACTACCATATATTTTTTTCAATCTATAAACCTTCTGTATTACTTTATGATACGAAGGAATACTTAAAGCGTTAAATGCTGCCATAATAGTAACTTCGGGTTTCTCACATTTTGTAAGAAATTCATCTATCCGAGACCATAATAAATTTGAATCCAACCCATCTCTAATATACTCTGCCTGTTTCTCTTCCGCCTCAATACTTGTAAATAATACAAAATTCCATACTAAATCATTATCGGTAATATACTTAACTTTATCTACAAACTCATCCCACTTTTCATCTGGAACAGATAAATTAGAATTTACACACAATTCTATTTTTGGATTAACTTTTGGATTCTCTATAATATAATCTAAAACCTTAAATGTATCATTATGTAAAAGTGGTTCTCCACCAGTAATCCTAAATGTATGAAGTTTTGGGAATAAATCTGGCCACCATTTCCAAAATGCTTCTACATATGGATTTTCTTCTCTATGTGGAATTGGTAAATTTTCCATCCAATCCGTATTATTATAATTTCCACTTGTAGGATATGGACCTAATTTTCCTATTTCTTGTTGCCATTTAGAACTACTCTTAACATCACAATATGCACAAGACATATTACATTGATTACTAAAACTTATCTCTACATATGGTGGGAATATATCTTCATTTCCTGTCAAGTTTTTTATATTGTCAAAATGTGGAAGTGCCCACGCCTCACCACTTTTTAGTACTCTATCACTAAATGATTCTTCATTTGAATCCTCTACATTCCAACAATAATCACATTCCTTTGGACGACCACCATGTAACATTGTCTTTCTTTGAAGTTTTTTAAACTTTGTATTGTGAAGAGCAGATGGATTATCTTTAATTTCCTCCAATGGAATATGATGTGGGCTTGGATGGTGACAAGAATGAGTTTGACCCGTCTGTAACAGAATACTAACTTGATTCCATTTTGCTAAACAAAAACCTTTACCTACATTATTTAAATCTTCTCGTACCTTTTCAAAATTTTTTAATCCACTAACACCCCCCTTCATATCAAGTTCTTCTCCTCAAAATAGTTAATCCAGAAGATGATAATTTTTCAGATTTCTCTCTGTGGTCAAACAAATTAAATGTTTCCCATTTATCACCAACTTCTTTTACAACTTCACTTGGACCTGTACATACATCATGTGGTTCACCTTTGTATGTATTAAAACTTTCCCAATATTTCTCATCTGTATCGTGTATTGATATAATTCCATTCTCGTTCATTATCGTAGAGTATAAATCAAAGTCAAGTTTACAGCCTTCATATGTATGGTCTGCATCTATAT
>Ga0233437_1001883_pt1 | contig 35151 bp, 30 predicted proteins | sample SI_122_August201_FD_182714 | JGI IMG/M metagenome (GOLD analysis project Ga0233437, IMG submission 182714) | Seawater microbial communities from Saanich Inlet, British Columbia, Canada - SI_122_August2016_200_MG | ecosystem: Environmental > Aquatic > Marine > Inlet | place: Canada: British... | reverse complement strand
CAAATAAGTTTGACATCATCTTTGATGCAGTTGGTAAAACTAACAAACAGGAATGTAAACACTTGTTGAAAGAAAAGGGAGAGTACAAAAGTGTCGATGGTTCTGGATATGCTTCCGAAACATTAAAACAGTTACAGCTACTAAAAAAATTATTTGAAAAAGGTAAATTTAAAGCTGTAATAGACAAAGTCTTTCCAATGGACAAGATAGTAGAAGCACATAGATACGTTGACACAGGAAGGAAGAAAGGTAATGTCGTCCTGAGAATTAGCAAATGAAAAGAACAACTGCCACACACATTGTATATACGTAACCGCTGGCTGGGTACAATGCAAAAATGCATCTAACACGTTAAAACTACATGGATAATCGACAGAATAACGAAAGAAGATTTTGGGATAGGTTTGCGAACTACTATGACTCTTTCATAGATAAAGTTTTCAAAAAAACGTATAAGACTATTCTTGAAAACATAGATTCAGAGTTAAATTTAAATCAAAATGTTCTTGAAGTCGGAACTGGAACAGGGATTATTCCTTTTTCAATTTACTCAAAAGTATCTTCTATTATTGCAACAGATATTTCGCCTGAGATGGTTCGTATTGCAAATCGAAAACTAATAAAATCAAATATTAAAAACATCGATTTTCAAATTCAGGATTCATATAATCTTAAATTCCCTGACAAATCGTTTGATATAGTAATCGCTTCTAATTTGCTACATTTACTCTACGAGCCAGAGTAGCAAATAAATGAGCTCAAAAAGGAAATGAAAGACACTGAAATTATTATTGCTCCGACCCTTTGTGTTGGTGAAAACACCAAAAGCAAAAATATTACGTCATTGAGTGGGATTAAGGTTGTCAATAAATGGAGCTACAAAGATTTTACAAGCATGTTAACCAATAATGGATTGGCTATTTATAAAGCGTTTAGGATTGAGGATAAATTGCTAACGGCTTACATCGTGATTAAGAAATGACTAATACCAATATGCGATTTAACTTTTTGGATATAAAGTGGCAATTATGAAAAAACTGATTTTAATAATCTTAAGTATTCTTTCTATCTCTGTTTTTGGACAAGTTGATTATGCGTATTATTCAAAAGCAGAAGTTCAGCAAGATTTGAATTTTGCTTTTGAAAAACTCACCAGTATTCACCCTTTGTTTTTAGATGAAGATGTGTTGACTCATTATCAAAACAAATTCTCAGCAATAAATAAAACCTTAAAAGACAATATGACTCAAAATGAGGTTTATTTATGCTTAGCACCTTTGTTTGCATCTTTGAATGATGGTCATACCGGGGGCCTTGTTCCCACAGACCAACGTGTTCAATATAATAATGCAGGAGGAAAAGCATTTCCGTTTTTCGTGAATATTATTGATGATTCGATTTATGTCTCATTTTATTGTGGAAACGACACTTCGCTTTTTAGTGGAGGTGAACAAATACTTAAAATAAACGGAATTGATGCAACAAAAATGGTTCACGATATGGAACTATTAGTTGCCGGAAAATCAACTGCAATAAAACAAAAAGAAATAGCCAATAAATTTAGGTCTCTAATATGGTTGTTGTACGGATTTGAACAAAATTATGAATTAACAATAAGGAATAATCAACACGAAATTCGAGAAATAACAGTGCCAGGCATTACCAGTACAGAATTTATGCAGAACATAAAACAAATGCCCAAAACGAATCATAACAACTTTGTTCTTTCTATAAATCGGAGAAATGAAACAGCTGTAATGAAAATTAAATCGTTTGGTGATTTAAATGGATTTTGTGCATTTACTGACAGTGCATTTGCTGAAATTAAAGAAAGTAGGATTAAAAATTTGGTAATTGATATTAGGAATAATGATGGAGGTCGCAGCATTGTGGTCGATTCATTAATGAACTATATCACCGATAAAGCATATTCTCAATATAAAAAAATAGAAACTCGCATCAGTCCCGAATTGAGAGAGCACTATAAAGATAGATACCCTGATAGATTAGATTGGATAAATAGTTATGAAATTAACGATTTAGTTGTTTCTAAACGTAATTTAACAAAACCTCAAAATAAAAACTCCCGTTATAATGGAAACTTATTTTTATTGACAAACAACACAACATTTAGCGCTGCCGCCACATTTGCAGGAATTTTTAAGGAATTAGAATTAGGGACAATTATCGGTGAAGAAACAGGAGGAACAATTGCCTATTACGGAGATTTTTGGTTTTTAAAAACAATCAATACTGGAATTACATTTTATGTTTCTCCCAAACGTTTTATTCAATTTGGCGGAACCGAATATGACAGAGGTGTACTTCCATATTATCTAATTTCTGATAGAGATGATTCTATTATGGATTTTACATATAAGATGATTGAGAAAAAACAACAGAATGCTAATACTTTGTATAAGTAATGGTAGGGAAAGTACCAAATATCAAGGTTGGTAGCCCGCTCAAACTTAATCGTGGTTTTACAGGAAAGTGCCACGTAATCTAGCACTGTTCAACCAATTTGCCGTTAGGTATTATTGATAAAAAACGATGAAAACAAGATGGCATGAAAAAATAATTAAATAAACGCTTGCGTTTAATAAGGAATAAGTTATATATTTGTTTAATTAAACGCAAACGTCTAGAAGCATGCCGAGAATAGTAGCAAAAAAGGAAGATTGGATAAATTTAGGATACGGACTCTTCTCTGAGCAAGGAGTTTCTGGAATTATTGTTGAAAAAATGGCAAAAACATTGAATGTAAATAAGTCAAGTTTTTACTGGCATTTTAAAACCAAGAAAGATTTTATTGAAAAGTTGATATTGTTTTGGACAAAAAATGAAACTGAGCAAATAATAAACTTAACTGATAGTAAAAAACCGGGATTGCAGAAATTTAAAACACTTATTGCCTTAATCTATAAACAAGACCTTTTTTTAGATTTTACATTCTATTTGAAAAGGTATGCGAAAAAAGAAAAGAAAATTCAAAAAATCATTGATAAAGTTGATAATCAAAGAATCGAATATGCTAATAAACTATTACAAGAAATAGGTTATTCAAAGCAAGATGCAAAAATTAAATCAACTCTATTACACAAGCATTTTATAGGTTATCACGAGGTTATTAGGTATAAAAAACAAAATATTGATTATCAAAAAGAAGTTAAAATGGAATTAAATCAATTTATAAAATATTAATTTAATTCAGAAGTTGGGGGGCACTTCCCAATGGTATCTCCAAACGGGAAATATTTTTTTATGCGGCATACAAAAAGCAGGATTTTTTGGTTTCAACAGAAATAATTGAAGAGTTAAGAAATAGGAAAGAACAGTAAAAGCATTTATAAAAAGGGAGTAATTAATAATTAAGCCCAACACAAAATATTTAAAAGTACTATCATGAAAACATCAAAATACTTTTCCACTCAACATTTTGTTGGCAATCAGTCACCAGCTGAAAAAATATGTACAGGGCTGAGAGAGCTGAAACAATGCTATAAGCTAATACTCCTTTTTTGTATTATCTCTTTCTCAACAACCTATGTTAATGCACAAAACGAACCACGGCAAGCAATTAATATATGTGCAATAGCTATTCCTACGATGAACATGTATGTAATCAATTACGAATACTTGTATCACAATCGCCATGGTTTAGCAACTAGAATTGGATATGTGCCAAAATTAGAAGATGCAGACACAAAAGGCGTTGGTTGGGAAGCGATACTCAATTACCGTTGGCATTTTTCTCCTAAACTGGAAAACTTCTTTGTTGGTCCATATTTACGTTATCGCTATGTTTCTGGTTCAGGTATGGCAGAAGCAAGTAACTATGATTTCAATGTGCATGAAGTAAATTTAGGACTAAACGGAGGATATCGTTGGGTTTCAAAAATCGGAATCAATGTTGTACTTGCGGCTGGATATGGTTATTCTATCGGTGAAGAAAATCTTATGCCAACAAATCCAGAAATTGAATCTGCATTTTCAGCTTTTAAGAGTGCTAATAATACAAATAGCACTTTCCTTGATGCACCATTTTTCGGTGAGGTCTCAATCGGTTATGCTTTTTAATGTACGACGTTTTGCATTCAACAATTACTACACATAAAAAAATGATAATTATAATTTGCTCGAAATGAAAGAAATGGAACATTGTGCAAATGTTGACAAACCTTTAGAATTTAATAGAATAGTAGAAAAATTTATTGCTGAAAATAACTAAAAGTTAGTACACATTCAAAAACAAAAAAAACGATGAAAAAATTATTTATTACAGTCGTATTCATCCTATGTTTCGGCACCAATATTTTTGCTCAAAAAGGATTATCCTTAAAATTTAGTCTTGGGCCAGGTTATACAACTGAATATTCAAATATTAATGGCTCTGGTTTTTCCATCGCTACTAAAAATCATGCAATTGGCTGGGGTATTACTGATAAGTTTGCTGTACAAATAGGAGAATTTGGCGGTTTGAATAAGCAAAAAGTCGGAGAGTATAATTATATAAATCTTGATGCATTCGGACTGGGTTTTAGTTATCGAACACCTATTGATTTTAAAATATCTGTTTTAGGAGCATACAGTAAAGTTTCGTTTGCCAAAGAATGGTCGGAAGCTAACGGAGATGATGGCGGAAATGGATATGGAATAAATATGAGTATAGATAAGGAGTGGTTTATCGCAAAAAGATGGGGTATTCGCTTAGGCCCGCAAGTATTCTGGCTTAAAACGACGGAAACAGACTATAAATTTTTTAATGTGAGCTTAAACGGCAGTGTTGTATTTTACTTAACACCGGTCCGGTAAACAGTAATAAAAAAGGATGATGAAGTGTTTCATAATCCTAAGCGACACATACATAAAACATTAGATGTATTCAACTAAAAGAATTAAGCAATGAGTTCAAACAGAAAGACAGCAATATTTGCGGGTATATTAATTATTTTTGGAATGGTTGCAGGCTTGCTAAGTATTGTTCCTTCCGTAGAAAGCCCGGATTATCTTACTGAAGTTGCTAAAAATCAAAATCAAGTATTATCTGGTGCCTTCTTTCAATTTACTTTGGTGCCCATATACATTGGGTTTGCACTTATACTATATCCCATAATACAAAAATACAGCAAAAGCCTGGCTATTGGATTTGTTAGTTTTAGAGTAATTGCTGGTGTATTTCAAATAGTTGGTGTAATTGCTTTACCCATATTTATATTGCTAAGTCAGGAATATTTGGAATCAACACCTTCAGACCGTCTGTATTTTCAAACTTTTGGAGAGGTATTAAAATTAGGACGCGATTTAGCAAATCATGTGGGCGTGATGTTGGCCACAGGTTTAGGCAACCTCATATTGTTTTATATACTTTTTAAAACGAAACTCATTCCCCGGTGGTTGTCAAGCTGGGGACTTATTGGAAATACCTTAGCAATGCTGGCAAGTTTTCTTATCTTGTTCAGCCTTATCGAAGTGATTTCGTCACACTTTATAGTTTTAACTATTCCATTGGTCCTTCAAGAAATAGTTCTGGCAATTTGGTTGATTGTTAAAGGCTTCAATTTGTCTGTATTCGATTCTAATACTGATTTAGAATAAAAAATAATGAACACATAAAAGAAATACAAAAATGATTATAGATGGACATGCACATGCTTCGGGTGACTTTCTAAAACCAGAAAGTATTATTGATAATTTGAATAAATCAGGAGTAGATAAAGTGATACTTGTACCCGGAGAATTGGGAAGTGATAAAAACTATTTTTTACCAAATTTAGCAAAAGTGTTTCCTTCAAATAATGTGGTTAAAGTTACTAATCCATTGACAAAATTTGTAATTGGAATTACTGGTACTGTTAAACAAATCCCCAAAGGAAATGAGCATGTTTACAATTTGACACAGAGAACAGATGGAAGAGTTATTCAATTTATTTGGATTACACAACAAATAGAAAATCCCATAAAATACTTAAATGAAAAACTTGCTGAATGGGAATTTAAAGGTATAAAACTTCATCAATGTTGGGAAGATTATTCTGTCGATTCAGAATTCTTCAGAGCTATTACTGAATGGACAGAAAAGAAAGACTTGCCCCTGTTTATTCATTTGTACTCTGATAATGAAGCAAAACAACTCATTGAATATAAGAAAGCACATCCCAAATTGAAACTAATTGTTGCACATTTATTTGGATTAGAATTATTTATAAAATATAATTTCAAGGATGATAACCTATACTTTGATACATCGACAATACAACTTATATCTACTAAAAGATTAATGGATGCAATAAAATTTGCAGGAGCATCAAATATTACATTTGGGACTGACACACCTTATGGAAAACAGAACTTGAAGAAAAATATTGATAGAATAAAAAGTCTTGATATTTCATCCAAAGAGAAAGAATTAATATTTGGAGAAAATATGAGAAAACTGTTGAAAATATGAAGGTACGAACAGACAATAAGTAGTAAATAATGGACATTAAAATCATAGAAACAGAACTCGGGAAAATTGAATACTCCACCACCGGAAATGGAAAACCTCTTTTATTTATACATGGAGGACATACAAATTGTAATTCAACACTTTGGCAAAAAGGATTTGATATTAAAAAATTTCAGTTTATTTCACCATCGCGTCCCGGGTATGGGAATACTCCTTTAAATAACAATAAAACACCAAAACAACAGGCTGACTTGATAATTTCTTTATTGGATTATATGAGCATAGACAAAGTAATTTTGTATGGAATTTCTGCAGGAGGCTTAACTACTATCGAATTTGCCAGCAACTATCCCGAAAGAGTAGAAAAGTTAATCTTAGCTTCTTGCGTATCAAAAGAATGGTTAGATAAAAAAGGAAAAATATATAAAACTGCACAGCGGATATTTAACCCAAAAGTTGAGGGATTTGTTTGGAGGATGATTCGTTTTTTTTCTGGAATATTTCCAAATTTAATTGCAAAAAACTTTTATCCGCAGTTCACATCCAAGCCAACCCATAAACTAATAAAAGAAGATGTTAATGAGTTGATATCAATGTTTAAAGATTTTGGTTCAGGAAAGGGATTTGTGAATGATATTGACCAAATTATTGACCAAGATTTGATTTCTAAAATAAAATGTCCGACCCTTATAATTCATAGTAAAAATGATAATAGCGTTCTGTTTGAACATGCTTTGCACTCAAATAAAATGATAGATAATTCAAAACTCGTTGAACTGAACAATGAATGGGGTCACTTATTTTGGATAGGCAAGGATTCGAATGATTCAATACGTAAAACAATAGAATTTTCAACAGAATAATGCAGGACGATAGATAAATATTCAACCCGCTATGGGTCGCATTAAAGGAGGATAAAACATGATGGATACTAATAAAATAATAGTTTACGGTGGTACTGGATTTTATGGACAAAAAGTAGTTGCAAAGCTGGTACAAAAAGGACAATCTGTAAAAGTAGTTACACGAAATTCTGAAAATGCCCAAAAAATAGTTGGAGATAAAGTAGAATTATTTCAAGGAGATGTAACGGAAAAAGAAACAATTGAGAAATCATTAAAAAATGTCAGTGCTATCATAATTTGTCTTTCGGCAATGAGTAACAAACTAATCGGCAAAATGAAAGAAATTGAGCGTAATGCTGTTTTGGAAATTATGGAACAAGCACACAAAGCAAACATTTCAAGATTGGTTTATATGTCGGGTTATGAAATGAGAAAACAACTTCTTGATGATTTAAAAATACCTGAATTCGGAGAAATAAAAATAGAAGTAGAAGACAAGATCAGACATTCGGATTTTAATTGGACAATATTAGGTGATGCTCCGGCTTTTGAAATATTTTTTGCATTTCTAAGCAAAGGAAGAATGGTAGTACCAGGAGGTGGATTGAATGCATTCCCAACCATTTCACCAGAAGATGTTGGCGAGATAACAGCACAAATTGTAGTACGTGATGACTTGAACGGAAAAAGAATAAAACTAACCGGACCCAAAGCCTATTCTTTCCCTGAAGTAGCAAAGATAATGTCTGACATAAGTGGAAAAAGAATAAAGCATATGACAATACCATTATTCTTAATAAACATCATATCCTTTTTGCTTTTACCATTCATCCCTTTTGTTAGGTATTTGTATAAAAGTCTAAAAATGCTAAACAATTTTCCACAAGATTTAGCAGAAAATGTTCCCGAAGATCATAAGTTGTTAAGAGAATTATTTGATTATGAGCCCGTAACTTTAGAAATGGAAATTAGTCGTAGAATTAATGAAAACATTTTATAACCGATAATAATGTTCACAAACAAAGGCGTGTAAAATGGAAGTACAAGAAATGAAAACACTATTAAACCTCTAATGGAACATAATCTAACTTATTCTTTTAGTTTTTGCAGTCCGAGTTTTGGAAAAACACTCATTAATGAGTCAAATATAATTACACATTAACTGTAATTTAAATATACAACTACTGTAAAAAATATTTACACTTATTTTCTGATTTAGGAAAGGACAGAATTGTATTTATCAGATATTCCATCACTTAGCATAAATGGCAACGTATTTGAGAATTAGCGGTAATTATAAAACAGAAATGACGGGATTACTAATATACAAATATTGCGCTACATTTTTTTTATTGATTAACCATTATTACAAACCCTTTTAAAGGCAAGCTTGGATTGTTATTTCAAATAAAGTTTAAGGAGAAAATTCAGATGAAAAACTACAGATTGAATGCGGTAATGGCAGGAGTACTATACTTCTTAGGGACAGCCTTTGGGGTTGCAAGTACAATTGTGGGCGGTGAAGTGATTTCTTCGATCGTTACAAATAAACCGCTTTCTGGTCTGGATTTACTGGATCTCGTTGCCACCAATTCATCCCAGATTACCGGCGGTTCATTTTTAATCCTTTTGATGGGAATTTCACTGGTCGCGATGACGATTTTCCTATACCCTATTTTCAGAAAAGATAGCAAAGAACTTGCAATGGGCATGTTGCTTTTTCGTGGGGCACTTGAGGGTTGCTATTATTTAATTTCAACTATTGGATTTTTAATACTTGTTCTACTTGGTAATGAATATGTGGCTACAGGGGCTGATTCGACTGCTTTACAATCTATGGGCAATGTCATCTATCAATTACAAAGTCTCCTCGGTTCAGTTGGCACCATTGTGTTTCTCATTGGTGCTACGTGTTTATACATTTCTTTTTATCGAACAAGATTAATTCCCCGCTGGCTGTCCGTCTGGGGTCTGATTGGTGTGGTTCCATATATGGCTTATGCCCTGTTGCATTTTTTCCACATAGATTACAGCCTTGGGTTTTATTTACAAATGGTGTTAGCGCCTCAGGAAATAATGATGGCGATTTGGTTGATAATAAAAGGATTCGATCATGAAGCCATTAACAAACTAATGACTGATAAGCGTAATGTATAAACAAGTTATCATCCATAATTAAAGAGAGTTGTTTAATGTGTAACATATTAAACGCATTAGTTCTCCCGATGATTCTAAATGAATTGTTTTTAGCATTCTGGCTGATAATAAACGGATTTAATTCTGAGACAAAAAAAGACAGAATATGATAAATAAAACTCAAAATTTTTGGAATAAGCAAGCTAAAAAATATGACTACAGTGAGAGACAATTTGAACCTGTTTTTAAAGAAGTGGTTTCCAAAACAAAAGAATACCTTAAAATAAGTGATGATGTATTGGACTTTGGATGTGCAACCGGAACAAAAACCTTAGAACTTGCTGAGGTAACGAAACAAATACATGGAATAGATATTTCAGATGAAATGATTAAAGAAGCAACGAAAAAGAAAAATGAATTAAAAATTGCAAATGCTTCTTTTACTCAGGGAACCATTTTTAAAAATGATTTTAAAAAAGCGTCGTTCGATAAAATTATTTCTTATGGTGTAATTCATTTATTAGATGATAAAGAAAAAGTAATCAAAAGAATACATGAATTATTGAAACCCGAAGGTTTATTTATTTCAAATACGGCATGTCTAAAAGACAAAATGGCATTTAAAAATAGATTGGAATTCTCCGCATACCTTTTTATTAAAAGCCTTGGGATTTTTCCGCTACATTTAAACAGGCTGAAAACTAACGATGTGGAGGATTTAATTGTTAATGGGAAGTTTCAAATAGTTAAAGCTGAAAAGATTTTTCATGGGATAACTATTAGCTTCATTATCGCAAAAAAATTATGAGAAAATCAAGAAGTTGGACAACATTTATATCAATCCTATTAATCGTATCGACTACAACATTATTTGGTCAGGAAATAAACATCGGATTTCAAGATTCAATTGAATCTAAAGTATTGAATGAAAACAGAAAGATTAAAATTAAACTTCCTAAAGATTATTTTAACTCTGATAAATCTTACCCTGTAATTTACCGACTTGACGGAGAGTTGGATTTATTTATTGAAACTGTTGGTACGGTTAATCGACTGGTATATGCAGAAGAGTTAATGCCTGAAATGATTGTTGTTATGATTGAAAACACAAATAGAAACAGGGACATGATGCCAACAAATACAAGTTTTTTCAAATCAGAACCCGGAGCTGAAAATTTTAAAAAATTTATTGAAAGTGAATTAATTCCTCATATCAATAAATCTTACAGAACAACAGATGAAAAGTTGTTGTGTGGACAATCGTTGAGTGCGGTTTTTACTTTGTATTATTTTCTCACAAGCCCAGACTCATTTGATTCGTTTATTGCCTGTAGTGGCGGATTTCCTGATTGTGAGGAGTATTTTATTGCTATGACAAACGATTTTTTAAAAACAAAACAAGATAAAACAAAGAACATTTTTTTGACGCATGGACTAACAGATTTTCTTGACCCGGAAGGTGTTATAAAAAAACAGTTACTAAGTTTTATTCCAAAAATTGAATCAAAAGAAAATATTGTTTGCAAATTAAAAATCTATGAAGACGAAGGGCATGTTCCTTTTCAAAGTTTATATCATGGATTAAGATTTATTTATTCTTCAAAGAAATAATTAATGATTTGAAATCTTGCAAACACAGACATGTCAAGAAATCACACATTTGGTGTAAAATAAATTGACATTATCAAAAACACAAATACTTATATAACAGATTATCTGATGTTTACTAATATGGAATGGAATTTGCAAAATGGCAAAGTCTAAAAAATACAATGAAATGTATGTTGAAATATAACATCAAAACATAATTGTCGCCAATAAATCATAAGGCTACAAAACATTACATACAAATGAAGTATATCTCAAGAATAAGTTTTTTATTAATTATAGGTTTGATATTTTTTTCAAATCCTGTGTTTGCTCAAGTAACAAAAATCTTGACACAAACCATTAGAGGACAGGTTGTAGATAAAGAAAGTCAAACAACACTGCCAGGGGCAAATGTTGTAATACTTAACACCGTGCCCTTAAAGGCTACCACCACTGATATTAATGGTAATTTTCGAATTGATAATATTCCTGTAGGCAGGCACAATTTACAGGTAAGTTATGTGGGTTATATTTCATATTTAATATCTGAAATGCAGGTGACCGCCAGTAAGGAGATAGTTTTAAAAGTTCAATTACAAGAAGATGCTTTTGTGTTGGATGCCGTTACCGTAAAAGCTTTTAAAGACAAAACCGGAACAATTAATTCTATGGCAACAATAAGTGCAAGAACTTTTTCTGCCGAAGAAACACGCCGATATGCTGGTGGAATGGACGACCCTGCACGAATGGCTTCTGCCTTTGCAGGTGTTGCTGTTGGTAATATTCAGGACAATTCAATTATCATACGCGGTAATTCGCCTAAAGGAGTTTTGTGGCGATTAGAGGGCGTAGAAATTCCAAGCCCAAGCCATTTTGCGGGAGCGAATGTTGCAGGCGGTGGTTTTACTACTCTGTTTAGTAATCACTTACTGGCAAATTCCGATTTCTTTACAGGAGCATTTCCTGCTGAATATGGCAATGCCTTGGCCGGTGTTTTCGACATTAAACTACGAAACGGGAATAATGAAAAAAGAGAGTACGCTTTTCAAGTTGGTGTTATGGGTATCGATTTTGCAGCCGAAGGTCCTTTTAAAAAAGGAGGAAAAGCATCCTATTTAATCAATTACAGATATTCTACTTTTGGTTTGATAAAGAGTTTTATTCCTTCAGAACAAATTCCTGAATATCAGGATTTGAGTTTCAAATTTAATTTTCCGTTGAAAAATAGCGCGGTGATATCGCTTTGGGGAATAGGAGGAAATGGTAAAAATGCAGAGCCTGTAACTGAGGATTCAACTAAATGGGTTTACGACTGGGATAAAGTTCAATACGATTTTTCATCAAACATGGGAGCTGTTGGTGTAAACTATAAAAAGATAATAAGTAATTCGGCATATATTCACTCATCGTTTGTGGCATCTTCTAATAATCTTTCGTGGGATATGAAAAGAATGAATGATAATCTTGTTTTACGGGATAGCATTTTTATTAATAACACAAGCGGCAAATACACTTTTTCGACATTTATAAATAATAAATTCACAAAAAAACACACCAACAGAACAGGTATCGTTTTAAACAATATTTTTTATAATACTCAAACAAAAGGGAGATATCAAGATGAAATGATAGATTACAGTAACTCCAAAGGGAATAGTTATCTCTTTCAGGCTTATTCACAATCGAAATATGATATTAGTCGGAAATTACTTGCAAATATTGGTGTTCATACCCAGTACTTTTTGCTAAACAAAGAGTTTTCAATTGAACCTCGCCTGGGGTTAAAATACAAAATAAACGCTAAAAATAATTTAAGCTTTGGATATGGAAATCATAGTCAATTAGAGCCGCTCAAAGTGTATATGTATCAAAAAGAAATATGGGGTGGAATGGTATTACCAAATAAAGATTTAGCCTTTTCTAAAGCCCATCATTTTGTTATCGGGTACGATTATTTTATTACACCAAATCTCAGAATTAAGATTGAACCCTATTATCAATATCTGTACAATATTCCTGTTGTTGATGACGATACTTGGTCTATGATAAACTACGAACAGGAACTCACTTTCGACAAAGTTCTTGTAAACGACGGAACAGGAACAAATATTGGAATTGATTTTACCTTAGAACGATTCTTGAAAAACAACTACTATTATTTATTTACTGCTTCGCTTTTCGATGCCAAATATACCGGAGGCAATGGCAAAACCTACAATTCACGTTTTAACAAAAATCATGTATTTACTTTCCTTGGAGGGAAAGAGTTTGTTTTTGACAAGAAACAAGGTAACACAAGAATTTTGGGCATTAATGGTAGAATTTCGTTAATGGGTGGACATAGAATTGTTCCTGTTAACGAGGAACTATCTAATCAGGAAGAAGCAATATATTACGACTGGAGCAATCCTTATGTAGAGCAAAACCCAGCAGATTTCTTTCTGGATTTGACTATAAACTATCGAATAAATAAAAAGAAACATTCAAGTATTTGGATGATGCAGGTTAAAAATTTAACAGGAACACCTTCTAATTATATGTATCAATACAATATAAAAGAGAGTAAAATAGAAAATACAAGTCAGACTATAATGGTTCCCGTAATAAGTTATAAAATAGAATTTTAATACCGTTTTAATATGATACTATACAACTTAAAAATAACACTCCGCCGACTGTTTAATGACAAGGCTTTTTCAACAATTAATGTTCTTGGGTTGGTTATCGGGATTGCTTCGTTTTTAATCTTATTTATTTATGTTTCAAACGAAAAGAGTTTTGATAAACATTTCGATGACCACGAAAATATATATCGGGTAACTTCTGTTCCGGGCGGGCACGATAATGCTCCCTGGGCACGCAGCTTAGGAATTGTTCATACCGCGTCGGCAACAATCCCCGAGATTGAATTAGCTACACAGTTTACACATTGCGCTGTTGGCGAAATTCAAATTGGAGAAAATTCGCTTCAGCAGAATAATGTTTTGTCGGTTGATGAGGCTTTTATACAACTATTTGAGGTCGAAGCAAAAGTGGGTAATCTATCGGAAATTAATAAACCAAATACAGTTTTTGTTACTGAAGATTTTGCAAAAAAGCATTTTAATGGGGTTAATCCGGTTGGGCAGAACATAAGTATTAATGCCCTTCAATATGTTCGAAATGTTGGAGATTACGAAATTCGTGGAATTGTAAAAAACACCCATCCCAAAACGCATTTCAAATACGAATTGCTGTTGTCGCAAAAAGGGGGGTTGCAAGAGCGATACGAAGCGCAACCCAATAGGAAAACGCAATGGCTTTATAACTATTATAAACTACAGAAAGGAGTTGAACCAAATTTGGTTGCCGAAAAGTTAAAGTCCTTTTGGGATGCCAGCAGTGTTAAACAAACACGCGGTCCTCAAGAATACAATTTTGCATTGCTGCCCATGGCCGATATTCATTTAAAATCGGATTACCGTTTCGAGCTACGCGAGAGTTCAAGTAAAATAAATATTGTTTTGTTTATCGTAATCTCGTTTGTAATTCTACTGGTTTCCTTACTGAACTTTACAAACCTAACCATTGCAAAACTCATAAAACGTTCGAAAGAATTGGGGTTGAAGAAGTCAATTGGGGCGAATCAAGTGCAAATTATTCGACAAGTTCTGGTTGAGGTTTTATTCTTTTGTGGGCTGGCAGTTGTTTTGTCGTTGCTGGCGGTAGAAGCTGCAAAACCATTTGTAAATCATTTTTTTGAAATTGAATTCAACGTTTATTATTCCGAGCCGGTGGTTTATTTAAGCATTATTGCGGTTCTTATAATTTGTTTGGGATTAACAGCCATTTTTGTTTCAGTATTTTTATTGGGTAAAAATTCAACCATTGAAATTCTTTCTGAACGGAGTAACTATTCAGGTAATTATGTGCTTAAATCGTTGCTTGTAGGACAGGTTGCCATCGTAATCATATTAATGTCGGGTACTTTTTTGGTTAACAAACAAATTAACTTTGTACTAAATCAACCACTTGGTTTCGACAAAGAAAACGTAGTTGTTCTTCATTCAAAAGACCTTTCTAAAGACCCGGCTGTATTTACCAGCGAGTTACAAAAACAAAGTATGGTCGCATCGGTAGGAATGACTGCCCAACATTTTGGATACCCATCGCAGAGACTTCCTTTAGATGGATTGGGAATTGATGGAACAGCAGAATTCGTTTTTGCCAATTACGACTACTTAAAAACCATGAACATTAATTTGATTGAAAACTGGATTAGCCCATCGGCTGACACGGTTAGAGGAATGGTAATAAACAACCATTTATATAAACGCCTGTTGGAACGCCATGGAACTATGGAGGCTGTAAATGCTTACGGAGATTCGGAACCTCTGCAACCGGGAGAGGAACGAATTGGCTTTATCGGTGTTGCCGAAGATTTTAATTACAGCTCGGCACACGAACCCGTTGGCGACTTTGCTTTTTGGCTCGACGAGTCGAGAAACAGGGCACGTTTTATTCACGTACGTTTAGGCGAAGGAAGTTTACAAGCCGGAATGGATGCCGTTAAAACTACCTGGCAACAGTATTATCCGAATCAAGAACTAAATTACTTTTTTATCGACGAAAAAATAGCACAACAATACAAAGCGGAAACAATACTCAGCCGCATTCTTTCTGCTTTTTCTATCATTGGAATTTTAATCAGTGTTATAGGAATTAGCGCTCTGTCACTTTTTATTTCACAGCAACGCACCAAAGAAATCGGCATCCGCAAAGTAAATGGTGCAAAGGTTTCAGAGATATTGGTTTTACTAAATTTTAACTTTATAAAATGGGTAGTAATCTCGTTTGTAATTGCCACTCCAATTGCCTGGTTTGCCATGAATAAGTGGCTCGAAAATTTTGCTTACAAAACAGCACTCAATTGGTGGATATTTGCGCTGGCAGGTTTTGTGGCTTTGGGAATTGCACTGTTAACCGTGAGTTGGCAGAGTTGGCGCGCAGCAAGTAAAAATCCTGTAGAGGCGTTGAGGTATGAATAGTGAGGATTTTACCCCAAACCCCTGAAGGGGCTTTAAGAAAGATATACTACTAATTAATAAAAATATAAACGAAGCACTTGACAAGTCCCCTTTAGGGGATTTAGGGGTACAATGAAATAGACAATTAATTAACACTAAAATAGCAAAATGATTCAACTAAAAAAAATCGACAAGTACTACGACGCTAAATTTCAGCGGACATTTGTATTAAAGGGAGTAAACCTTGATATTGAACAAGGTGAATTTATTTCAATTATGGGCCCCAGCGGTTCGGGTAAATCAACCCTATTAAATATTATTGGTTTTCTTGATGAACCCAGTCAGGGCGAATACCTGTTTTTAGGCGACCCTGCCAATAAATTAAAAGAAAAACAAAAAGTACAGTATCATCGCAGCCACATCGGATTTATTTTTCAGGCATTTCATCTTATTGAAGAATTGAATGTGTATGAAAATATAGAAACACCACTGGTTTACCGTGGGGTAAAAGGCAAAGAACGAAAAGCGCTTGTTGCCGACATGCTCGACCGTTTTAATATTGTTGCAAAAAAGGACCTCTTTCCAAGTCAACTTTCGGGCGGGCAGCAGCAGTTGGTTGCAATTGCACGCGCAATTATTGGCAAACCAAAACTGTTACTTGCCGATGAACCCACCGGAAACCTACACAGCGAACAGGGCGAAATGATTATGAAACTTTTAAAGAAATTAAATGACGAAGGAATGACCATTATTCAAGTCACACACTCAAAGGAAAATGCAGAATACGGTGACCGTATTATTACTTTGAAAGACGGTTATGTAAGAGAGAAATAGAGCCCCTCCCTACCTCCCCCAAGGGGAGGAGTATGAAACTGGCTATTAGAAAACATATATTGTTTTTAAACCGTGGCTAATGTACGGCGTAAAAAGTATAATGTTATTCTGATTACGGGAATTTGATAATTAGAACTGTTTATAATTGTAAAAAATTATGTTACGCTTTCACCTAAAAATGATAAAACGGAATTTCTTAAAAGATAAGAAATTTCTGTTTAATAATATTCTGGGATTAACACTGGCTTTTACTGCCATTCTTTTTATTTATTCGTGGATTACCTACGAAAAAAGTTTTGATAAGTTTTACGAAAACTCATCTCGAATTCACCGGTTTACGGTAGAGTTTGCCGATGCCGGCAGTTCCAGACATTTTGCACGAGTAAATACGAGTTGGATTAAAGAATTCCCCGGGTTTTTTCCTGAAGTGGAAGAAATGGTTAGGCTCGTACCGGGCAGAAATAGTTCCTTAAAAATTAACAATAATAAGTTTTACAGTCAAGGAGTTTTTAGTACCGATTCCAATTTTTTCAATGCTTTTAATGTGAAACTTATTCAGGGAAATGCGAATGCGGTTTTGGATGCCCCAAAATGTGCAGTTATCAATCAATCGATTGCTAAAAAGTATTTTGGCAATGAAAACCCAATCGGGAAACAAATTGATTGGGCGCACCAACAAGTACCCGATTTTAGCACTTTTACGGTAACTGGAATTATGCCCGACTTTCCCAAAAACAGTCATTTCCATCCCGAAATTTTATTGTCATTAGACGATCCTTCGCAATTCGCACAATGGAATTATCTGTATTTGCTTTTAAAAGAGAATACCAAACCGGAAGCGATTCAAGCAAAATTTTCTTCGTTTAAAAACACTTACATCGAGGATGAGAAAAGCAGAGAATCTCTAGTTTTTCATTTGCAAAATGTGCAGGATATTCATCTTTATTCACACAAAGACCGTGAGATTGAACTCAACGGTGATGTACGTTCTATTACCGTTTTGAGTATAGTTGCTATTGTTCTTTTGGTGGTAATTACATTAAACTATATTAATTTTCAAATAGCTTCAGTGTTGGAGCGGAATACTTATTTTAATGTCAGTAAAACCTTTGGGGCAAAAAGGAAGTCTTTTGTTGCACAGCTCGCCTTAGAAAGTGTAATTCTTATTTTCATTTCATCGATAGTTTCACTTGGAATTTACATGTTAGCTCTGCCGGTAGTTGCGAATTGGCTCAATATAGATTTGATTCTTTCGACACAAACTACACTTGTTATATATTTGTTAGCTCTTTTATTTTTTGTGTTTCTCGGAGTTGGGTGCAGCATTTACCCGGTTTTTATGTCAAAAATGAACGGTACAATCAGTTCTCTTCGTATTTTTAATTCAGGAAAATCAACAAGCACAGATTTCTCTGTACGAAGGGTTTTGGTTATACTTCAGTTTGTGGGTGGAATCGGGCTCATAATTGCCACGACGGTAATTATTAAACAAAACCAATACTTGCTTTCAAGCCGTATTGGAAATGAGCAGGATAACATCATAAACCTGATAAAACTTCCGCGTAAAGCAATTGATAATTACGAAATTCTTAAAACCGAACTTTTAAAATATCCCGAAATATTGGATGTGACGGCAACAATGGAAGAGCCAGCCGGTGAAGTAATGGATGCTTTTTCTTATGAACTGGAAGGAATGCCCGAAGAAGATAAAGACAAGGTAATTTATGTTTTAACTACCGACGACAATTTTAACCGCTTTTATGGAAATGAAATTGTTGCGGGCGAAGATTTCTCTGAAAATGGGGACAATACAACAAAGTATTTGATTAATGAGGCGGGATTAAAGTTCTTTGGTTATACCAACCCAAACGAAATTATTGGCAAACGATTTAAATATAATATTCCCTTGCCCGAGAAATTTTTTAAGGAAGGTTACATCGCTGGAGTAATCAACGATTTTCATATCTCGACAATGCAAAGCAGCGAAAAGCCAATGTTGTTATACAATCAACCATTTTTTAATTATTGCGTGGGAATAAAATACGATCCAAAAAGAACAAGTGATGTACTGGTTACATTACAAAATGCCTGGACTAAAGTAAATCCCGATTTTGCTTTGCAGCATCATTTTATCGATGATTTATATTTCAAACTCTACAAAAATCAAATTCGCCAAAGCAGGTTTTTAATATTGTTGGCTGTGGTTGTTCTTTTTATTTCAAGTCTTGGGTTATTTAGTATTGCGGTTTATGGCATTCGCAAACGCACCAAAGAAATTGGAATAAGAAAAGTAAATGGAGCTAAAACCGGAGAAGTGATTGTTTTACTTAATCAAACATTTGTAAAATGGGTAATTATTTCGTTTGTTATTGCCGCCCCAATTGCTTGGTTTGCTATGAATAAATGGCTGGAGAGTTTTGCTTATAAAACTGAAATAAGCTGGTGGATATTTGTCGGTGCCGGGTTGTTTATTTTTGCAATTGCTTTGATTACTGTTTCGCAGCAATCATTTAAAGCTGCAAGGAGAAATCCTGTGGAAGCACTGAGATATGAATAAATATTGAACTAATATTGAATATGTTAGTAATCAAAGTCTGCCCAAAAATCAAATAAATTATAGTTTAGCCAAATAATTATCAATAAAAGTCTTTAAAGAACAAACCCGCACTTTTTCCTTTATCAAATAATCATCTGAGGACGGAGTAATAATATAATTGACAGGGGCATCAAGATCTTCAAAAGCCAGATAATTACCTTTACTTAAATGAGGTGAATTGGAATATTTTACTTCAGCGGTAGCTACAACAATTTGCCCTTTGGTAAATACTAAATCAACTTCGGCACCATTTTGAGTGCGGTAAAAAAAGATATTGTAATTACCTTTTTTAATTGCCATAATCTGATTGAAAACAAATGATTCCCACGAACTGCCGATCTTTGGATTTCCCGTTAAACTTTCGAAATCATTTATTCCCAGTAAATAATGCAAAATTCCAGTATCATTCAAAAAAATTTTAGGCGATTTTACCAAACGTTTTTTCATATTCCATGAATACGGAAATAACCTCTTTATCAAAAAAGCTTCTTCTAAAAAATCGATATATCGTTTTACTGTTGGGCTTGTTACACCTAACGATTTTGTTAAACCTGTTACATTCAAAATTTGACCATTTATATGAGCCATCATTGACCAAAGATTGCGAATTACGGTTGGTGAAGCATTTAAACCTAACTGTAACAAATCACGATTTAAGTAAGTGCTAATAAAATTGTTTAACCATTTTTCCCGCAAATTATCGTTTGGGGCTTTCAATGCTTCCGGGAAACCACCTTTTATCCAAAGTTCATTTTGGGAAATTGTTTCTGGAATTTCTTTTAGGTTAAATGGGAACAACTGATGATAAGCAATCCTTCCAGCCAACGATTCAGAAGAGTGCCTTATTAATTCGGGGGAGGCAGATCCAAGTAAAAGGAACTGGCCTGCTTCTCGTGTTTGATCGACTAAAGCCCGCAAAAGTGGATATAATTCCTTTTTATGTTGAACTTCATCAATAACTACTAGTTTATCTTTATGATGCGATAAAAATAATTCAGCATCTTGTAGCTTATTCAGATCTGATTGCAATTCAAGATCGAGATAAAGCGATGGCTTAACGATCTCTTTTATAAGCATTTTAGCTAAAGTTGTTTTACCAACCTGGCGTGGGCCAATAATAGAAACTACAGGAAAGAAACGTAATGAATCATTAATTTCATTAATAATATTTCTCCTAATCACCATGATGTTGTTTTTAAATTTTCATGGTAAATATACAAATTTATCCATGAAAATTTAAAATTCAACTTTAGAATTTCATGGATAAATCAGATAGAAATTTAATTTTGAATGGTCACTGTCGCTATATTTATTCTTGAAATCGTTTCTTCTTTCCCAAGAATTTCGCAAATCTTAAAAAGATCAGGCCCCATATTTCCGCCAACTAAACTTAAACGGAGTGGATTCATAATTGCTCCAAATCCCCACTCTTTTTTATTCATAAAACCAGAAAATGATTCTTTAATTGAATCGGCTTCCCAATTTTCAACTCCACCAAATAAACCGGCAATTTCTGCCAGCTTTTCAGGGGTATCTTCTTTCCAGCGTTTTTTTATTGTTTTTTCGTCGTACGAATCCGGAGCTTCAAAAAAGTAGCTGCTTTGCTCCCACAGGTCGGAAACAAACTCGCAACGTTCTTTAACTTCAGCCACTACATTTTTTATTTTTTCATCCGAGACTTCAATCCCTTTTTCAATTAAAACCGCTTTAAACAAATTAGCTAATTGTTCAACCGTTTTTTGCTGAAAATAGTGCTTGTTGAACCATTTTGCTTTTTCAGGATCGAACCGCGAGCCCGATTTTACCATTCGTTCCAAATCGAAGGCTTCGATTAGTTCATCCAGTGAAAAGAACTCCTGTTCCGTGCCAGGATTCCACCCAAGCATTGCAATCAGGTTAATAAAAGCTTCCGGGAAGTAGCCGTCTTTAAAATAACTACGCGAAGTTTCTCCTGTTTTTGGATCTTTCCAGGGAAGCGGGAAAACCGGGAATCCCATTTTGTCTCCATCTCGTTTACTCAGTTTTCCTTTTCCTTGAGGTTTTAAAGTTAGCGGAATGTGTGCAAACTTTGGCCTGGTATCTTCCCATCCCAATGCGCGGTATAACAACACATGCAGTGGCATCGAAGGTAACCACTCTTCGCCACGGATTACATGCGAAATTTCCATTAAATGATCGTCAACAACATTAGCCAAATGGTAAGTTGGCATCCCATCTGATTTGAAAAGTACTTTATCGTCGAGGCTTTTAGTAGTGTTAAAAGTTACACTCCCGCGAATTAAATCCGTTTCAGTAATATCTTTATCTTCCGGCATTTTAAAGCGGATTACATAATTTTCGCCCGCTTCCATTTTTTGTTTTACTACTTCATCTGAAAGGTTCAGCGAATTATTTAGTTTTCCACGGGTTCCTATTCCATAAGAAAAAGTCTCTTTATTAGCCTCTGCTTCATTTCTGAGTTTTTCAATTTCTTCAGTACTATCAAAAGCTATGTAAGCCCAGCCCAATTCAACAAGCTGATCGGCATATTTTTTATAAATTTCTTTTCGCTCGCTCTGACGGTACGGACCAAAATTGCCACCAATTCCGGGACCTTCATCAGGATTAATTCCACACCATTTTAAACTTTTAATAATGTACTCCTCTGCCCCTGGCACAAATCGGGCCTGGTCGGTATCTTCAATGCGTAATAAAAAATCGCCACCATGTTTTTTTGCGAACAGGTAATTAAACAAAGCTGTTCTAACTCCTCCGATATGCATCGGTCCGGTTGGACTTGGTGCAAAACGTACCCGTACTTTCCTTTTAGTCATTTGAGCTTTTTTGAATTTGCTGCAAAGATAGAAGAAAATGGGTGATTGAGTGAATGGAAAATTAAGTGAAAAATAATATTATTTTCTGTCTGGTTTTGGAACACTTAATTGTTTGCAAATTAATTCACATAAATAGTCATCAATTTCTGAGTGCCGGGGTATTACCGTTTTATTGCAATTGCTATGATTTATATATCTATCATGCCTGCCTCCGTGTTTCACAAATCCACAATTGTTTTATTCAAATATTTAATGAATTTAATACGCTTCATGTGAACGGAATTATGCAATAACAATTTCTTCCTCTGAAAGCATTTCTCCTTTAGGTGAATATCTTTCCCTTAAATCTTCTAAATACATTTCTAATGCGTCTAATATATTTTTACGTAACTCCTGAATATTTTCACCTTGTGTAAATACTTCTGGTAACTCCTTTAGTTGTCCAACCAGAAAACTATTCTTTCCCTTTTTTATTACTAAAGTTAATTTCATAATTAAAACTTTTTACAAAAATACATAAAACAAATAATTGATATCAACATCTTCGGGATATTTTGAAAGTACCCCCTGTTTCGTCCTTGCTCCGATAAATCGGAGACGGCGGCCTCCACTGTCCCCCTCAATTGAGGGGGACAGTTTGAGCCGTAAGACCGCTTGACGGGATAAAGGCGATAACAGGGGGTATAACCCAAACTTTCGCCACATTTTCAGAATTCTGTTTTTTATCAATGTTTGTTTCTTCGATATTCATTTAATTTGTATTTCAAAATATAAATATTCCCAAGATGTACGGAAAAATTAAACAAGACCTGCAAACGACACTTGAAGAGTTAAAAGAGCAAGGTTTATATAAATCGGAACGAATTATTACTTCTTCGCAAAGTTCCGAGATTTCGGTTTCAACTGGCGAAACAGTTTTAAATTTTTGTGCCAATAATTATCTGGGATTAGCAAATAATCCAGAAGTAATAAAAGCGGCGCAAGATATTATGAATGACTGGGGATTTGGACTTTCATCTGTTCGTTTTATTTGCGGGACTCAGCAAATTCATAAAACCCTTGAACAAAAAACTTCTGAGTTTCTTGGAACCGAAGACACCATTTTATATGTGGCGGCTTTTGATGCCAACGGTGGGGTTTTTGAACCTTTACTTGGCCCCGATTCCGCAATCATTTCCGACGAGTTGAACCACGCTTCAATTATCGACGGTGTGCGTTTGTGTAAGGCACAGCGGTTCCGTTACAAACATTCGAATATGGAAGAGCTGGAGCAGTGTTTGAAAGATGCAGCCGAAACCAAATACCGGATTATTGTTACCGACGGTGTTTTTTCAATGGATGGCGATTTGGTAAAACTTCCTGAAATAGTTGAACTGGCAGAAAAATACGATGCACTGGTAATGGTTGACGATTCGCACGCAACCGGATATATTGGCAAAACCGGACGGGGAACTGCCGAGCATTTTGGACTGCTGGGAAAAATCGACATCATTACTACCACTTTCGGAAAAGCCATGGGCGGTGGAAACGGTGGATGTACATCAGGGAAAAAAGAGATTATTGATATGTTGCGCCAACGTTCGCGCCCTTATTTATTTTCGAATACCCTGGCACCGGCAACTGTTGGGGCAACATTAAAAGTAATTGAAATGCTTTCCGGCAATGGCGAATTACCTGCAAAAACAATAGCAAATGCCAAACACTTCCGCACAAAAATGGAAGCAGCCAGATTCGACCTTGTAAAAGGCGACACCGCAATTGTTCCGGTAATGATTTACGACGAACCGCTGGCCATAAAATTCGCAGATGAACTTTTAAAAGAAGGAGTTTATGTAATTGGCTTCTGTTTCCCTGTTGTACCTCGCGGAAAAGCAAGAATCAGGGTTCAGCTTTCGGCAGCGCACACAACTGCGCAGATTGATACTGCTGTTGGGGCTTTTATTAAAGTGGGGAAAAAACTGGAAATAATTTAGTCGATTTTTAATAAATTTTGAGGACTTTAAATACTAGAGGTACGATGCAACGCGTCTCTATTATTTTAATCCAAGATCCAACACCTCATTCCCAACTCGATTGGGAATCTTTACCAACACTAATTCCAAACCGCCGGTTGGGAAACCGGCTGCCCCGGGCGGGATCCTGATTTTCCAAATCAGGGAAAACAAACATTACGGTTAAAACACACAATAAATTATCGCTCGCAAAAAAAAACTGCAGGCAAAATTGGTGGTAATGTTCTTTTGGCTATTCCTGTATTTGATACTTTAATTGAATGATGAATGTCGATTAACGAATGCCGATTTGTGATGTAATCAAAATACTTCAGTATTCTAAAATCGTTAATCGGTGTTGGATATTATATTGCGGAAAATAATTAAAAAGCCAATTTTAGGTGCAATTCATGGGCACTTTCCAGAATGTATAATTTTTACTTTTGGGATTCCTGCTTATAAAAGTCAGGGAAAATGTAGTAGAAACGTAGGTCTGCAAAAAACCGCCGGTTGGGAAACCGGCTGCCCCGGGCGGAACCCTGATTTTCCAAATCAGGGAAAACAAACATTACGGTTAAAACCCGCAATAAATTATCGCTTGCAAAAAGAACCTGCAGGCAAAACAATCTTTTAACAATTAATGTTAAAACCAAACATAAAAAAATTTCAAGCAAACTACTCTTGCTCCGTAAAATTTATGTTTATTTCGTTTGGTAGTTTTGCTAATAAAAAATTTTAACTTTTTAAACCCTACCACCAAAATCTGACGTTTTAACAAATACTTTTTGCTCTTTAATAACCCAAAACAAGCAAATTACGCACAAAAAGACAGAAATAAGCTTACAAAATAATTGTTAACATAATATGTGAAAGTGCTGTTTTTGATATTGAAATGATTGTTTTGAGGGTTGAACCATACGATTTTTAAAATATAAACATAATTGTATTTATTGTTTGTTTGGAAATATGCAAAATTGGGGAATGTGGTTGGGGAATTTGTTGGTAAGTGTTAACTTAGTAGGGATTTTTAAACATATACTAAACCTAATGCATAAAAAAATATTACGAATTTCTGCAATCGTTATTCTCTCCTTTTTAGAATCTGCTACAACGTTAACGTTAGCAGTTGATCAAATTGTTTTAATAAAATATTGGGTATTTTTAGGGATATTCATTGCTATAATTTTTTTTGTGGGGCTTTATTATCTTAATAAACATGAAACACCCAAAAGATTTCGTATTGGAGCAACCATTATTTTAATTCCATCATTAATTGTAATGTTTTCTTTCTACAGATTCGACATTTTATTAAAACAGTTTGTTTTAGACAAAAAATATAAAAATATAGAAAACATTGAGGGCATAAAAGTGCATCCATTAATACATGAAATCGAGATAAAAGAAGATGACTTAAAAAGCAAAAATCAATCAATTGATTTTAGAATAGGTGTTTGCAGAATTGCCAATGACCGTAAAGATAGATATGTTGAATATTTAAAGGGCAAACTTAGGGAAGGAGTAAAGGCAAAATATGAAACGATTAAAATTGATCGGGTACTTATTGATTCAATTTCTTTGAAGCATTATTCAAAAATATATAACTGTGATATATTAATCTCCGGATATAGAAATAATTCTGTATTTACTACAATTATATTTACAGAACCAAAGGCAAGCCACTTTTTGAATTTTAATAATGAAGATAGTATCCTCGCAAATGATATGAAAATATTAATTAATGATACTGTGGAAGCAGTGTGCTTCGAGTTTCCCAAAATAATGATAAATGAACTAAATGGTATTACTTCATATATTGAAGCAAGTGTTGAACAAAACATTAACAATAATCCCAAAAAAGCAATTTTATCTTATGAAAAGGCCTTCAACAATATTCAAAACTGCAATAGTCTTCTTCTGAAAAATGAGCTTTCTGCAAGAATTTTAGAAAACACTGCAAAAGCATACATTCGGATTCAAAATTTTCCGTTGGCCGTAAAGTATTATAAAACAATAATTGAAAATTCTAATTTTAAAACGGCTGTTAAATTGACAGCAATTAAAAAACTAATGATAATTTATAAATTATCAATTCAACCAGCGTTCAATGCTATCCAAAATGCAAATTCTACCGTTACAAGTGAAGAAATTATATATATTAAATCAAGGATTAACGATTATAATGAGATCGCAGACGCGATAATTGTGCTTCGAGACTTAATAAATGAATTAACAAATAAACAAATTGATGATTACGCTCTATTAGAAATAATTGAAATGGCAAAACTAATTCAAGACTTCAATGAAATTTACTCTTAATTCAATATCAATAAAAACTTTTTTGATAAAAATTTTTCTTATTGTATTCATTTTTCCTTCTTATTCACAAGCAATAATAAAGGGGAAAATTGTTGAACAAAGTAAATTGAAAGATAATCTGAGCATTGGTATAAAAAATGTCGAAGTTCAATTGTCTGGTTATGAAGATAAATATTATTCGAATTATAATGGTGAGTTTGAAATTATTCTTCCAAATTGCTATAATAATGGTAATAAATTATCACTGTATCACCCAAGATATAGTTTTAAAATATTAGAACTTCCTGAAATTAGTTCAGACACAGTTCTAAACACCACTAAATTAGAAAGTTCAAATCTTTTAGATTTTTTAGATGAAAATTCAAATAAAAAATATGAAAATATAAAAGGTAAAATTGAAAATTATAAATTTCCAAATGGATATATACAGTTAACAAGCATCGATGGCAAATACAGTATCGAAGAGGATGGTTCGTTCCAATTTAATATTTTACAAGACTTTTACAATAAATTCGCGGATTCAATATTTGTGAAAATTACTGTACCAAATTATGAAAATGAAATCATTAAAATTCCAAAGCAAAAAGAAATAACTATCTCAAAATTAAGATTCAATCGAGTTAATCATAAATTTTATGAAACGGAAATTTCTAACCTTTTAATTAATATTGATAGTATTGCAAAAATAGATAAAATAAAAAATGACACTATTCAACTTAAATATCTTTCTTTAAAGAATAGTATTGATGGATTACATTTTGAAATTGAAGATATTAAAAATAATATTTTGGATTCCATAAATAACTTAGTAAAAAAACAAAAAACATCATTTACTAAATTAAAATCAGAAATTTCTGAAAACAGAACTTTTGTTCTTAATAATGGTTTAAAATTAGAACAAGAGATAAAACTTTTAAAAGATTCATTAAATGCTTTTAAATTTATAAATAAGAATAAAAAAAAATCAATTTATTTGTCAATTTTCCCAATGAGATCGGAAACTTACGAAAATAATATATTTAATAATAAGATATTTTTTGAATTCGGATTGGGATATTGGGTAGGAAATAACAATAGACATTATATAACGGCAAGTACATATTCAAAACCCAATTTAAACCTACTGGCAGTATATCTTTTTACTTTCCCAACTCAAATCAAAGGATTATATTGGCAAGTTGGGACTGGTGCCTATTTTGAAGATAATGACAAAAAAAATATGGCTATTAGAATTCCAATTGTTTATGATGTATTTACTTCGAATAATAAAAAAAGAACTTTCTCTCTATGTGTAGAATATTTAAAAATGTTAGAAATTGATGGATTTATAGAGATTAAAAAAAGCTATGATTATATAGGATTTAAGACTACCTTGAATTTTAACAAAATAAAATAATTAGAAACTTATTTAGTGGTATTATTTTAAAAACTAATAAAATTTTTAGTACAACAACTTAATTCCAATTTCTTATATTTTTGTCCAAAACACCACTTTGAAAGGAAAGCTTTTCAGAAAAACACTCCGGGAATTGCAGAAAATAGTTTTAGAATTGGGCTTACCCAAATTCAACGCCAAAAAAATAACCGACTGGTTATACTAAAAGGAGGTCTCGTCGATTGATGAAATAACTGACTATTTCGGCTTTCCCTAACAAATTTTTCGCACAAATCGTACAACCTTAAATCTCTGTTTCATCCCACATTCCACCCAAAAAATCAAACACCTCCTTATTGTGTCAACTGGTAAAAAATGCTCTCCAGGTTTTGCTGTTTTTCTTTTAAGGTTAAAAGAATTAAGTGGTTTTTTACTGCAAAGCGAAAAATCGCCGGGCGGATATCAACTTCGCTGTTTGCTTCAATTAGCCAGCAATTTTTTTCGGGGCTGGCATTTTTTACACCTTCTACAGAAACCAATTGTTCGGCTTTAAGGGCTTTGTTAAATTCGGCTATTACAATTTGGTTCCGCTTAAACTTGCCGGCCTTAATTTCTGTTATCCCCCCGTTTGCCACAATTTTACCTTTGTTAATAACAAGTATCCTGTTACAAATAGCTTCTACTTCCTGCATAATATGCGACGAAATAATCACCGTTTTTTCCCGGCTTATTTCGCGGATTAAAGCCCTTATTTCCTCAAGTTGGTTTGGGTCGAGGCCTGTTGTTGGTTCGTCTAAAATTAATACCGAGGGATTGTGGATAAGTGCCTGCGCAATACCAACCCGCTGCCGGTAACCTTTCGAAAGTGCCCTTATTTTTTTGTGCTGTTCGTTGCCCAAACCTGTTAGTTCTACCATTTCGGCAAGCCGCTGTTTTTTATTTTTTAACTTGTAAAAACCGGCGGTAATTTCGAGGTATTCTTTTACATAAAGATCGGTGTAAAGTGGGTTGTTTTCGGGCAGGTAGCCAATATTCCTCTTGATTTCAATATTTTCGAGCGTAATTTTCTGCTTATTTACAAAAACATCGCCCGAATATGGGGGCATAAAACCGGTAATAATTTTCATCATTGTTGATTTCCCCGCACCGTTAGGACCAAGAAAACCTACTAATTCACCCTTATTTATCGAAAAACTTACATTGTCGAGCGCCTTTTGTTTCCCAAAAATTTTTGTTATGTCCCTCGTTTCAACTGTCATACATTTATTAATGAAAACAAAAATAGTCTATTCTTTTTATTTTAGAAGCATTAACCTAAATTTGCAACTTAGCTAAACAGATTTAATGAAAGATCGTAATTTCAATTACATAAAAGATTTAACCCGCTACGAGAGACAAAAAACCTGGGAGGTTAAAATTGGTGGAGTACCGGTTGGAGGCAATAATCCAATCCGTATTCAAACCATGACCGACACCAATTCGAAAGATACTGATGCAACCGTTGATCAAATTGTCAGGGTAATAAAAGCCGGTGCCGATTATGTCCGCGTAACTGTAAAAGGGATCTACGATGCTGAAAACCTTAAAAACATTAAAAAGGAATTGGTGACGCGGGGTTACGAAACCCCCTTAATTGCCGATATTCATTTTAACCCAAAACTTGCTGAAATTGCTGCAAAATACGTATCAAAAATCAGGATTAACCCGGGTAATTTTTACGACAAACGTGCCCAGTTCAAAAATAAATTATACACCGACGAACAATATAAAAACGAGCTGGTAAAAATTGAAGAACAGTTTATCCCTTTTCTTGAGGTTCTGAAAAAAACAAAAACTGCTTTGCGCATTGGCGCCAACCAGGGCTCGCTTTCCGATCGTGTAATGAGCCGGTTTGGGGACACGCCATCGGGAATTGCCGAATCGGTTTTGGAATTCCTGCGGATTTGCAAAAAAGTAAATTACAACAATGTTGTAGTTTCAATAAAATCGAGCAATACCCGTGTAATGGTTTACACCACACGTTTGTTAAATTATAAAATGCGCCTCGAAGACATGAAATTCCCATTGCATTTGGGTGTTACCGAGGCCGGCGAAGGAGAAGACGGACGTATTAAATCGGCAGTTGGAATTGGCGCTTTGCTTGCCGACGGAATTGGCGACACCGTGCGGATATCGTTAACGGAAAAACCGATAAAAGAAATTCCGGTTGCGCTGAAATTGGTAAACCATTTTAAAAGTTATCAAAACCACGAAGCAATAACGGCACCGTTAATTGCCCAAACTAACCCTTTTGAATACGAAAGGCGGTCAACCCGGCCAGTTTTAAAAATGGGTGGGAAACAACTTCCGGTTGTTATTGCCGATTTGGGCGATCACAAACTCCAGGAAATGTTGCCAATAAGGGGGAAATTAATTCCCGATTATTTTCTTTCGGGGAATAAAATAATCGATATCGAAGGCGAAAGTTACCCGGTTATTACTTTAGAAGAATACCTTTTTGAAAGTATGCGCTGGGGACGGATGAAATTTATCCGTACCAATAAAATGGAATTCGACCGTTTTATGGATATGAACCCTGAAATTATTACCAAACTGAAACAAACCCGAAAAACAGTTCTTATTCTCGAAAGTTTCAATAAAAACCCGATGGCAGAGCTCCGCGCATTTTTTATGAGCCTTGAGACGCACATCTGGAAAGTACCGGTTATTTTGTACCGGAAATATGAAGAAAATGTTCTGGAAGATATCCACATAAAAGCATCGGCAGATTTAGGCGGTTTGTTTTTAGATAGTTATGGCGATGGGATCTGCATCGCAAACGACAGCGAAAATATTACTTTTACCGAATTAAAAGATTTGAGTTTTGGAATTTTGCAAGCCAGCCGGATGCGCGTTTCAAAAACTGAATTTATTTCTTGCCCCGGTTGTGGGCGCACCCTTTTCGATTTGCACGAAACGACCTTAAAAATTAAAGGCCATTTTAAACACCTCGACCACCTAAAAATCGGGATTATGGGATGTGTTGTAAATGGTCCCGGCGAAATGGGCGACGTTGATTATGGTTTTGTAGGTGCCGGAATTAACAAAATAACTTTATACAAAGGTTTGCAACCTGTAAAAAGGCATATCCTTTATGAAAATGCTGTGGAAGAACTTGAGCAATTGATCCGCGAAAATGGCGATTGGAATGAACCGGCCGATTAATCCTGCTCACGCATTTCTTCCATAATCCCGTTAAGTTTCTGACGTAAATTCTCCATCCCCTCAACTTCATCTGAAAATGAATACCGAAGCTCGTGCAATGTTTCGTCGTGGCTAATTTTGATAATTTCGTCGCAGCCGTCAACACAAACATTACATTCGTTATATTCGAGTGTTACAAACAAAGAGTAGTCGAAAGATGATGTGATTTCTGTCCATTCATCAGAAACTAAATTCCTGCTTTTACTAACGGTTCCCATGTTTTCCCCACAAGGGATATTTCTTAAATATTCAACTATTGAATCGGAAACTGTAATATATTCCTGTCCAGCACACCAACCACATTCCGAGCCAAATTTAATGATAAACGATTCTTGTTCAATTAATTCATCTTCTGCACAAGTTGCGAATAACAACAAAACCAAAACGAATAAACCGGTTTTTATCAAATATTTCATGACATAAATTTCTTGTAAGACAATTTTAAGAAAAAATGGTTGCGCTAAAGCAAAATATGCGGTTTTTTAATACTCATCAAGATTTTTTTAATTTTGTATGTCAAAATATAATAATAACCAATTTTTTAAATCGATGGCACGAACTTATTGGAAACCCGGTACAATTATTTATCCACTCCCGGCAGTAATGGTTAGTTGTGGCGAAAACCCCGAAGAATACAATATTATTACAATTGCCTGGACCGGCACAATTAACAGCGATCCGCCAATGTGTTATATTTCTGTGCGCCCCGGACGACATTCGTACGATATTATTAAACGGACCGGGGAATACGTAATTAACCTGACTACAGAAAAACTGGCAAAAGCAACCGATTGGTGCGGATGCCGTTCGGGTAAAAAATACAACAAGTGGAAAGAAATGAACCTGACACCGGCTCCGGCGAAAATTGTAAAAGCACCAATAATTGAGGAGTCGCCCGTAAATATAGAATGTGTGGTAAAAAATATTGTTGAGCTGGGTTCTCACCACATGTTTATTTCTGAGGTGGTGAGCGTTTCTGTTGACGATGAGTATTTAAACGAACAGCAGGCATTTAGTTTTTCAAAGGCCAATCCGCTGGTTTACAGCCACGGCCATTATTTTGGAATGGGCAAAAAGATTGGCAAATTTGGCTGGTCCGTCGAAAAGAAAAAGAAAATCAAAAAATAATTGTGCTATCTACAATTGAACATTCCAACCTCATTTTTGTAGTAAATGAAGTTGTTATTTACAAATTTGACTTGTTGAATTATTGCTGTAACAAAGTCGCTAATTTTTGAAATGAAGCACCAAATAACATAACTCAAACAAATCCCAGTTATCAATGTTTTTTATTTAAAACTGTTTGAACAATAATTGGTGTTTTTCATTATTATACCAAAACAGCAGGGATGATAAGGATATTCAACTATTGAGTTTACTCGGAAAAGGTAAAAAAAGAAATATGCCACAAAAACACAAGAACACCAAATTACACAAAAAGCTTATTGCCAGCAGTTTATAATTGGTGGATTTTAGTGTTTTAGAGCTTTGGTGACAAAAAATGACTTTTCGGAGTGGACTCAACATTATAATTTAATCTTTGTGCAACTTTGTACTTCTTTGTGCAACTTTGTGAAATAACTGTTTCAAAAAGGGGTACAAAGAAAACACTGAGAAACTCACAATTAACCTTGGGTATTGATACTTGTTTTATTTCGAAATCAGTTAAACTTACAGTCTCAAATTACCTTAAATATTAACAATTTAAATGAATTTAGGAATGGTAAACGCACAAAATAACATATTGCTGCAGGATTTTAATACTCCTCACCAAACTGCACCTTTCGACAAAATAAAGAATGAACATTTTTTACCCGCTTTCAAAGGATCGATCGTACACGGTGAAGCTGAAATATTAACTATTATCGAAAATCAGGAAGCCCCTACTTTTGAAAATACAATTGAAGCACTCGATAATTCCGGGCGTTTGTTAAATCGGACGGCTGGCATTTTTTTTAATTTACTTAGTTCAGAAACTAACGACGAACTGCAAAAAATTGCCCAGGAAATTTCGCCGCTCCTTACTAAATTTCAAAACGATATTACATTGAACCCGGTTCTTTTCGAAAAAATTAAAGTCGTTTACAAACAAAAAGAAATGCTGTTATTAACAGCTGAGCAACAAACATTGCTCGAAAATACCTATGTCGGTTTTGTTCGGCAAGGGGCAAATCTTTCTGAAATACAAAAAGAAAAATTCAGGGGAATTAGCACCGAACTTTCAAAACTAAATTTAAAATTTGGTGAAAATGTGCTGAAAGAAACGAATAATTACGAAATGCACATTACCGATAAAAAACTGTTGTCGGGAATTCCTGAAAGTGCACTGGAAGCAGCCTCGGGTAAAGCAAAATCTAAAAAGAAGGGCGGGTGGATTTTTGATCTCACGATGCCGGGTTATTTGCCGTTTCAAAAATATGCCGATAACCGCAGATTAAGAAAAGAATTATACACTGCTTACTTGTCGAAATCGTTTAAAGGAAATGAATTTGATAATCAGGAAAATGTAAAAAGAATTGTTGAATTACGGCTGGAACAAGCAAATTTATTGGGCTACAAAAATTATGCTGATTATGTTTTGGAGAGACAGATGGCTGTTAATCCCGATGGGGTTTACAAATTACTCGACGATTTATTTGAGGCATCGTTTGAAGTTGCAAAAAACGAAAAAAAAGAAATAGGATTTTATGCAAAAAAGAATGGTTTTGAAGGGGAAATCATGCCCTGGGACTGGGCTTATTACAGCGAAAAATTGAGGGCTGAAAAATTTGATCTCAATGATGAAATGTTAAAACCTTATTTTGAATTAGAAAAAGTAATTGATGGTATTTTTGGATTGGCTACCGAATTATATGGAATAACTTTCAAAAAAAACAATGAAATTCCGATTTATCACAAAGAGCTTATTCCTTATGAAGTTTATAACGGGGATGGAAAATTCCTGGCTATATTTTATACCGATTTTCATCCCCGCAAAGGGAAACAAGGTGGTGCCTGGATGAACGATTTCAAAGGTCAATGGAAAGAAAATGGAGTGGATTCCCGGCCGCATATTACCATTGTTATGAATTTTACCCGCCCCACTGAAACCAAACCGGCACTATTAACTTTTGCCGAAGTAGAAACATTTTTGCACGAATTTGGACACGCCCTGCACGGGATTTTTGCTAATTCAACATATTCCGGTTTGTCGGGGACAAATGTGTATCGTGATTTTGTAGAACTGCCTTCACAAATTATGGAAAACTGGGCGGTGGAAAAAGAATTTCTAGACCGCTTTGCTATTCATTATAAAACAGGAGAAAAAATTCCTGCTGAACTGGTTGAAAAAATTAAAGCTTCAGAAAACTATTTGGCCGGAAATTTATCTATTCGCCAGTTAAGTTTTGGATATTTAGACATGGCCTGGCACACTTTAGAAAAACCATTTGATGGTGAAGTAAAATCATTTGAAGAAAAAGCCTGGGAAAAAACTCAAATTTTCCCATCAGTTAAAGAGACGTGCATGAGCACTCAATTTGGGCATTTGTTTGCCGGAGGCTACGCAGCCGGTTATTACGGGTACAAATGGGCCGAAGTTTTAGATGCCGATGCGTTTAGCGTTTTTAAAGAAAAAGGATTGTTCAATAAAAAAATTGCAACCTCGTTCCGTAAAAATATTTTGGAAAAAGGCGGCACCGAACACCCAATGGTTTTATACAAAAGGTTTCGCGGACAAGAACCAAATGTAGATGCACTCCTCGAAAGAAGCGGTTTGAAATAAATTCCTAACCCAGATAAATTGGAAAAAAAGACAAATCTCAAAAAAACAAATAACAAACCTGTACGGCTACTGACGCATAAGTTTCAATTTTTAAAATATTCAAATTCTAAACTATTCCTTATTATGTTTCAAGCAATTTGTAATTTTGATATTGATTTTTGTGATTTATTTGTAATTTGATAATTGTTATTT